>JABAOE010000114.1_pt1 | contig 47860 bp, 79 predicted proteins | sample 7062141 | NCBI WGS metagenome assembly JABAOE01 (sample SAMN14538627, study PRJNA623070) | marine sediment metagenome | biome: marine biome [ENVO:00000428]; feature: marine pelagic biome [ENVO:01000023]; material: deep marine sediment [ENVO:00002113] | place: India: Gulf of Khambhat ... | reverse complement strand
GATGGAGACCGGCGTCGAGAGAATCTGGCCTTGCGTGTATTCGGAGTCGGACGGCGCATCGGCAGGCAGGCGGTTAATTCTCCGGACGACGTCCATCCCCGAGACTACCTTGCCGAATGCCGCAAAGCCCTGCTGGTCCGCATTCCTGGCCTCGCCGTAGTCGAGGCCCGGCTGGTCGCCGATGCAGATGAAAAACTCGCTACTCGCGGTGCCGACGGCGCCGCGCGCCATCGAGATCACGCCGTCCATATGCAGGATGCCGGTCTGCTCGGTGGTCTCATGATCGATCGTGTCGAACCCGTCGCCGGCGTCGCCGAGCCCGCCCTGGATGACCTCGATCTTCGGACTGCCGTTGTCGTTCTCGTAGGTAACCACGCGATAGAAACTGCCGCCGTCGAGATCGCCATTATCAACCCGCTTGAGGAAGTTGCCGGCTGTGACCGGCGCCTTGTCGAGGTAGAGATCGATGCCGATGTCGCCTACGCTGGTGGTCATCAGGACGCGAACGGTGCCCTCATCGGCGCCGGCAAACCCCGATGCCAGTGTGCCGAGCACCAACATCGTTTTGATCATTTTCATGCCGCAACTCCTCTGTCTTTCTCATGACGTAGCGGTCGAACGCTTCGGCGAAGCGCTTCGGCGCGTCTTCATTCATCCGAAGATACATGGACGGTTCAATCAGTTCGAGTTCCATAACCCGGTATCCGCCACCTTCGTCGCAGACGAAGTCGATACGTGCATAGGCGGGTGCCGGGTCGACGAGCCCCAGCACGTACTCTGCGGTGGCCAGCAAGAGAGGATCCGGATCGATCACCGACAGCTCCGAGCCATACTCTTCCTGGACACGGAAATCTCCGGGCTTCGGCAGCTTGAGCATCGCGTGGCTGAATACCCGGTCGAAGAAAAACAGAGAAAACTCACCAATCGTGCAAATTGATTCGATAAAGGGCTGAATCAGATACGGCCGGTCACAAAATGCGGCATCCAACGCCGGCAAGAGTGCGCTTGCACGGTCCGCTGCCACGATATAGGTGTCCATCGCGTTGGTATTGATCACGGGTTTTACGACGATGCGTTGCGAGTCGAATGCGTCAAAGGCATCGGTGATAGCGCCAAGGCTCATCGTCTCGTGCCAGAGACTGGGCACGATCGCGACACCGCGCTGCTCGAGATCCCGCAAATAGGTCTTCGGCAAGGTCCAGCGAACCAGCGAGAGATCATTCACCAGCACGACGCCGGCGTCGACGATACGCTGAAGCAGGTCGAGAAAGCGATCCGGGTCGTTCGGGTAATCCCAGGGCGTGCCGATATAGACGGCATCGAGGCTTCGCCAGTCGGCAAAGCCCGACCGCCAGGGAATCGACTCGATTTGCCAGCCGAGCGTTTTCATGAACGGAAACGCGAGCTCCGCATCGATCTGGAAATCGCCGGGATCGTCCATCGTCAGGTAGCCACAGGTTCTAGTCGTCGCCAAAACTGCCCGTCCTCAGGAATTCCTCGACAAGAATAAACACCTGGGTTTTCTGCATGATGAATGCATGGCTCGCGTTGACCACGCGAAAGTCCCGCATGCCCTCGAGGTGGGTATCGCTGACGGATACTCGACCGTCGTCGGGATCGTCGAGAACGGCCGATGTCACCGGGTCGATCGTCTGATTTCCGGCGATGATGCCGACTTCGAAATCCGGGGGGGCCAGCTGGAGGGGGATACTCTCCTCGCCTTTGCCGAGCTGGTAGCCGGCCGGACCATTGAGCCAGTCGAATCCGGGCAGGTCCCGCATCGCGTCGGCGGCCTTGCTGCCCTGGTTCGGCGGACCGAGCATGACCACGCGCCCGAGGTTGTCGAGCTCGTTGTGGGCGAAGTAGTAGCGGACCAGTATGCCGCCCAGCGAATGGGATACGAAATGGATGGCGTCGGCGTCGCCCCCGGCCTGGCATGCTTCGATGCCCTGGCCGACGGCGATCGGGGCCAGTTCCTCGATCCGGTGTTCCCGTGACGGGTAGTCGATGTTCGCGATCCGGTAGCCGCGGTCCTCGAGCGACCAGCCGAGCAACTCCATCGACAGCGACGTACGGGCGAGCCCGTGCAGGAGCACGACGCACTCGTCGCGGGCTTCGCTGCGGGGCAAGCTGTCGCAGCCGCCGATCAAAAGCGCGGCGGTGACGAAGCTCGATGCCCGGCAAACGTTCAGAGCCGATACCTCATCACGACACGATTGGCGACATCGAGGCCGAGCTCGCTCTCCTCCTCGAGCAGGCTGCGAATCTCGGCGCCATAGTCCGACGGGTCGACGATCTCGAAGCCGAGCTTTTCGTAGAACGGCGCATTCCACGGCAGGTGCCGGAACGTGACCAGCAGCAGCCGGGCAAAGGACTGCTCGCGCGCCCAGTCGATCACGGTCTGCACCAGTCGGGCACCGATCCCCTGGCCGCCATGCTGCGGCAGCACGTCGACTTCCTCGAGATACGCCTGGCTATCGACCACCCCAGCCATGGCGAAGCCGACGGTGGCATCGTCGAGCGTCGCGACCCAGAGCCTCTGCTGATCGAGCGCCTCGCGGACGCTGCTGGCTGCCGTCACCCGGTAGCGGATATCCAGCGGAAGATCGTCCTCGGAGAACAGGCTGGCGGCAGCGAGTTCGATGCGCGGTATGTCCGCGAGATTGCTCTCGGCAGCGGGCCTGACAGATACGACGTTCATGCGGGTTCAGTCGACGTAGCCGTTAGCCTGCAGCTGGCGGTCATGCGGCTTGCTCAGGACAGCGAGGGCGAGCGTCGCTCCGAGCAACGCCCAGCCCATATCCGACTGCGTGTCCCAGGTGTAGCCCTGCGTGCCGAGGAACGATTCGGCCGCTTCCTCCGACAGCAAGGCCACCCACCACTCTATGAGTTCGTAGAACGCACTGAATCCCAGGCAGAAGCAAATGATGAAGAAGTCACGCCAGCGGACGCTGTTGAAGACTTTTCTGCGCACCACGATCTCCCGCGCAACGATGGCCGGGACGAATCCCTGGGCAAAGTGCCCGAGCTTGTCGTAATTATTCCGCGTATGCCCGAGCCGCTCGCCGATCCAGTCGAACAGCGGCACCTCGGCATAGGTGTAATGCCCGCCGACCATCAGGATGACGCAGTGAATCAGGATCAGCACGTAGGTCAGCCGGGTCAGCGGAAACGACTCGCGGGTAAACCAGAGAATGCCCGCGGCGATCAGCGCCGGCAGCACCTCGAGCCACCAGGTCGGGTAATCGTGCGGCTCGACGGCGGACCAGCCGAGGACCGCGACAAAGATCGCAATCCACGTGAACTGCAATACCGGGCGCTGACTAGTCATCGTCGTTCACGGTGAACCAGAACTCGACTTCGGAGGTTGCCACGTCAAAACGGGCAGCGTGTTCTTCATTGGCATCGACGTGATACCAGTCGCCGGGACCGTAGCGCGTTTCCTCGCCGCCCTTGGTAAGTATCAGTTCGCCCTCGGTGATGACGCCGACGTTCTCGCTGGCGTGCGTATGCGGCTCGATCACGGTGCCCGGCGGATAGGAGGCGAACAGCACCTCGCAGTTCTCTGCCGCCAGCCTGAAAGCGTCAAACGGACCTTCGAACGGCGGCAGCTTGCGAACCAGGTCGGGGAAATGGGGTTTGCTCATATTCAAATGTCCGGGTCAATAGTGTGGCGGTTTCTCGTCGGCGGCGCCGCCGGCCGGCAGGTTCTCGGACAGCGCGCGGACCCGATCCGTGAGGCTGCGGACCTGCTCCTCGAGCCTCGCGATCTGCGCCTGCTGGTCCGACACAGCATCGTTGAGCTCGGCAATCGTGTGCTCCTGGTGGGCGATCCGGCTCTGCAGGTCGATGATGCTGTCGTCCATAGGCTCCACACTACGGCCGAATTCACGCATCTTCAATCCCCGGCCATCCTGAGCGTGTATCCTTGCGACTTTTCCCAGTTCCCTGACGCATGTCGCTTATCCGTTTCGAGGAAGTGTCGCTGGATATCGGCGACCAGAAGATCCTGACCGAGGCCGATCTGTCGATCGAACCCGGCGAGCGCGTGTGCCTGATCGGGCGGAATGGCGCCGGCAAGTCGACGACATTCCGGCTGATCGCCGGCGAGATCGACTGCGACCGCGGCGAGATCGTCCGCAAGGCGGGCCTCGTGGTCAGCCAGCTGGAACAGTCGCTGCCGCATGCCGCGGACCTGCCGGTCCGTGACGTCGTGCGCGAGGGCCTGACCGGCATTCAGGCGCTGCTCGACGAATACCACGAGCGCTCGCAGCAGGCCCTCGACGAGGACGGCCTGCGCGAACTCGAGGCCTTGCACCGCCAGATCGACGCCCACGGCGGCTGGCACATCGAGCAACGCGTGGAGACGACGATCTCCGAGCTCGAGCTGCCCACCGACAAGAAAATGAACGAGCTGTCGGGCGGCTGGCGGCGGCGGGTCGCGCTCGCCAAGGCGCTGGTGCAAAAGCCGGACCTGCTGCTGCTGGACGAGCCGACCAATCACCTCGACATCGTTACGATCACCTGGCTCGAAAACGTCGTCCGTTCTTATGACGGCGCCGTGCTCTTCATTACCCACGACCGCGCGTTCCTGCAGAAACTGGCGACGCGGATCGTCGAGATCGATCGCGGCAAGTTGACGAGCTGGCCGGGCGATTACCGCAACTTCCTGCGCCGGAAAGAGGCGGCGCTCGATGCCGAAGCCAAGGAGAACGCGGAGTTCGACAAGAAGCTGGAGCAAGAGGAGATCTGGATCCGCCAGGGCATCAAGGCGCGGCGCACCCGGAACGAGGGCCGCGTGCGCGCGCTGATGAAAATGCGCGAAGCGCGTGCGCAGCGCGTCAAGCGCGAAAATGCCGCGCGCATTTACATCGAGGAAGCGGAGGCGTCGGGTCGCAAGGTGATCCGGGCGAAGCATGTCAGTTACGGATACGGCGACGAGAAGCTGATAGACAACTTCTCGATCAAGATCATGCGTGGCGATCGCATCGGCATCCTCGGCAATAACGGCGTCGGCAAGACGACCCTGTTACGCCTGCTGCTTGGCCAGATCCAGCCGCAGTCGGGCACGATCAAGCACGGCACGCATCTCGAGATCGGCTATTTCGACCAGTTGCGCGAATCGCTCGACGAGGAAAAGTCGGTCGCCGAGAACGTCGGTGACGGCCGGACCTACATCAGGCTCAACGGCAAGGACCGGCACGTCGTCGGCTACCTGAAGGGCTTCCTGTTCACGCCGAAACGCGCGATGACAAAGGTCAAGGCGCTGTCCGGCGGGGAAAGGAATCGCATCATCCTCGCCAAGCTGTTCACCCGCCCGGCCAACCTGCTGATCCTCGATGAGCCGACCAACGATCTCGACATGGAGACGCTCGAGGTGCTCGAGGCCAGGCTGACCGAGTACGCCGGCACCCTGATCGTCGTCAGCCACGACCGCGAGTTTCTCGACAACGTCGTTACCAGCACGATTGTCTTCGAAGAGGGCGGGAAACTGCAGGAATATGTCGGCGGCTACAGCGACTGGTTGCGACAGGGACACCGCCTCGCAGAGGTCGACAGGCCGGACACCGCCGCCAGGGGACGGCAGGAGGACGCTTCCGCCGACGCCGCCCCGACCGTCCGCAAGCTCAATTACAACGAACAGCGGGAACTCGATCAGCTGCCCGATCGCATCCAGTCACTGGAAGACAAGCTGGGTGGACTCGAGGCGGAGATTTCGGCCGCCGACTTTTACGCGCAGGACCACGCAGTCACGCGACCTGTCCTGGCTGCATTCTCGGCGACCCAGTCCGAGCTCGACCAGGCGCTGGAGCGCTGGACCGAACTCGAGGACCGGGTCAGGGCTTACGAGGAAAGTCGGCGGAAAACCTGAGGTTCGTCATTGCGAGCGAAGCGAAGCAATCTCCAGACAGTGGCAATGGACCAAAGAGATTGCTTCGTCGCTGCGCTCCTCGCAATGACGTTTTGTGGCGTCATCGCCGCGAGGCGGTAATGACAGGTCTTACAGTATCTGCAGCAGCAAGGCGACCTGGCAGATCCACCCCGCGGCAAATGCGAGCGTTCGCCCGAAGGGCACGCCGAAGGTATACAACAGAAAGTGGGCGAGCCGCGCCCAGAAGTAGATCTGGCAGGCAAGCACCGTCGTGTCGTTGGTGATGCCCGCGGCGTTTGCCATCAGCACCAGGGCTGCGAAGACCACGAGGTTCTCGACAGCATTATAGTGCGCCGCCTTCATGCGCTCGGCCCACGGCGCGATCGGTTTCGGATTCTCCGGGTAACCGACGGCATCCATCAGCCCGCGTACGGCGATGACGTTGAGGATGTAAGGCACCCACATCAGCATTTGCAACGCGACGACCCACGTCAGGCTCATCATTTCACTGGACATTATTTTTCTACTCCCACTGGTTTGCGTTCTCTTCGAAGCCCGCCCGCACGACAGGGACTATGCAAAATCGCTGGCCGGTCGGCGCCTGCATGACGACCCACCCCCTGGTGTCGGCGATACGCCTGGCGCCGAGTTCTTCGAGTCGCGAGACCTCGGCGGGGATATCGTCGGTCTCGATATCGAGATGCACACGGCTCGCGTGGTCGACTTTCTGTACCTCGAAATAGGGCTCGCCGTCGGGCGCCGCCAGCGCAAGGTACTTGCCGTCATGATTATCGGGGGTCGGTTCCGCGGGCCACCCCAGCGCCGCTGCCCAGAAATCGGCGGCGGCTCGAAGGTCATCGGTCTCGCAATCGATGATGAATCCGGACAGTCGGCTTTTGTGCATTCTTGTTCTCCGGCCCGGTATTCAGTTTAGGCTATTGTCATCCATCCGTCTCGCCGGGCTTCGGCAACGAAAAATGTAATACGACGGCGGCCAGCATGGCGGATGCCAGCGAGCCGGCAATGATGCCGATGCGTTCATCAAAAATAACCTGCAAATCAATCGGGTTACGCTCGAACGCGAGCGATCCGACGAACATGCTCATCGTGAAGCCAATGCCGCACAGCGCCGAGACGCCGTAAAGGCAGCCGAAATTCGTCCCGGGAGGCAATTTGGCCAGCCCGAAGCGAACCGTAACCCAGCAGAACAGGAAGACGCCTATCTGCTTGCCAAAAAACAGGCCGGCGGCGATCCCGGTGGAGACCGGGTGCAGGAAGTCCTCGAGTCGCATGCCGCTGAACGTCACCCCGGCATTGGCAAAGGCGAACACGGGCAGAATGATGAACGCCACGAGATGGTGCAGATCGTTCTCGAATTCGCGGAGCGGCGAGCGCTGCGGTTCATATTTGGACTGCATCGGAATAAACGCGGCCAGCACAACGCCGGCCAGCGTGGCGTGCACCCCCGATTTCAGCAGCGCAGTCCACATGATCAGGCCGACCCACACATAGGGCGAATTATCCGACACGCCGCGGCGATTCATGACGAACAGCACGATCAGGCAGGCGCTGGCTACGAGCAACGCTTCCTGCGACAGGTCGCCGGAATAGAACACCGCGATGATCACGATCGCCGCAATGTCGTCGAAAATCGCGATCGAGACGAGGAAAATCTTCAGCGCAACCGGGACCCGGGCGCCGAACAACGCCATCACGCCTAGCGCGAAAGCAATGTCCGTCGATGCCGGTATGGCCCACCCTATCATCGCGTCGGCATCCCCATAGTTCATCCACACGTAAATACCGACGGGCACGACGATGCCGCCGACCGCGCCGGCCAGCGGCAGCACGATGCTGCTGCGATCGGATAATTCGCCTGCGAGAACCTCACGCTTCAGCTCGAGGCCGACCAGGAAGAAGAAAATCGCCATCAGGCCGTCATTGATCCAGAGGACCAGTGGCTTGGCGATCTCCAGCGCGCCGACGCGGACCTCGACCGGCACGTCCAGCAGCAGGTCATACCAGGGGCTCAGGGGCGAGTTGGCCACGATCATGGCCAGCGCCGCTGCGCCGATCAGCAGCAGACCGCCGGCCGATTCCAGTCGCAGGAATTCCTTGATTGTCGCTTTCATGTTTGCCGGCTCAGGTCAGCGTTTCCTCGAAATAGCGATCGTAGGCGCGGTGCAGGCGGTCGGCCGGGATGCCGATCAATTCCGCCGCGGTCCTGACCTTGGCCATTTCCCCGGTGTCCCGCTGCCCGTCCGCCGCCACGACCTTCAGCATCATCAGCGCCGCTTCCTCTTTCTCGGCCTCGCTCAGCAGGGGTGCCAGGCCGCGGAGCAGGTTCTCGAAATCGGGATTTTCGGCGATGTCCTCCATCGCGTTCGTCAGCAGCGACAGCGATTCGGCGCTCTGCAGACCGAAGCGCTCGTTGACGAGCTCGATCATCGCCGACGTCTCGGCGCCCGAGATGCTGCCGTCTCCCTTCGCGACGAACACGAGCAAAGCGGCGACCAGGTACTTCGCGTCATAGACTTCAGTCGAACTCTGCGTCTCGATGATGAGTTCGTCGCCCTCGATCCGCGGTTCCTTGGGTTCCTCGATCATGCTGACCGCACTCAGAATTTACCGATACTGTCGGGGCCGATGTCGGCGAGCGTCGGCGTGCCGAAAGATTGCATGGCGATACGCAGCTCGGCGGTCAGGATATCGAGCGCGCGCTCGACGCCGGCCTGGCCGAATGCGCCGAGACCATAGATGTACGGCCTGCCGACCAGGATCGCGTCGGCACCGAGCGCAAGCGCCTTGAAGATGTCGACGCCGCGGCGGATGCCGCTGTCCATGAACAGGGAGGTGCGCCCCCGGACCGCGCCGGCGACCTCCTCGAGGCTCTCGATCGCGCCACGCCCCGAATCGTCGGCGCGTCCGCCATGATTCGACACGATGATGCCGTCCACGCCGTGCTCGATGCTCCGCTCCGCGTCCTCCGCCGTCACGATGCCCTTGACGAAGACTTTCATCGTCGTCTCCTGGCGGAGTCGGTCGAGGAACGCCCAGTCCAGGTCGATCTCCGGCGCATAATAGTCGACCCCGTCGAGCATCGGCTTGCCGCGCGCGGCAATGCCGTTGCCTTCATGACAGACGGCGCAATCCCGAGTGTCCTTGCGGATGTAACGCGCCAGGGTGTGGCGGGCGTCAGAGCCACCGGCCATGTCGACGGTCAGCACACACACCGGGCAGCCGGCGGCCTCGGCGCGCCGCAGCCGCGCTTTGACGCCGTCCCAACCGCCCGCGGTGTAAAGCTGGAACCAGATCGGCGCATCACGCGCTTCGCTGACCTCCTCGACCGAGGTCGAAGAGACCGTCGACAGCATCTGCAGGTGGTTCCTGGACTTCGCGGCGCGCGCGGAGCCGATTTCGCCCTCTGCATGGAAACCGCGCTGCGAGCCCAGCGGCGCGAGGATGATCGGCGTCGGCCAGCGTGTACCCAGTATGTCGACCGACATATCGACGTCAGCGACCCTGATCAGCCGCTTCGAGCGCGCATAGTACTTCTGAAACGCCGTTCGATTCGCGCGCAAAGTCGAGTCGTCATTGACGCCGGTCATCAGGTAGCCCCAGTGCGCCGGCGGGATATTGCCCGCTGCCGTTTCCTTGAGATCGAAGATGTCGAGCGCATCCTCCGGCGTCATTACGGGCGCCGCGCCGTTCGCGAAATCGATTCCCGCTATCGCGCCAGCCACCGGGCTGGCGGCCAGGTAGCGCAGGAACCGGCGGCGGCTCTTTTCCGTGACGTTCATTATCCCTACCTCACTCATTCCTGCCGAATCGGCGGCGCGTTTCTGCGCGCCTGGCTGCTTTTTGCATCGGTGTGGATCTGCGGGCCGTGTGCTTCGCCATCATACTGACTCAGACGGTGCCATAGAGGCGGTCGCCGGCGTCGCCGAGACCGGGAACGATATATTTTTGCGCATTGAGTTCGGGGTCGATGCTGGCCGCGTAGACCCGCACGTCGGGATGCGCATCGTGGACCGCCGCCAGCCCGTCCGGACAGGTGACGATGCAGGCGACGATGATCCTTTTCGCGCCCGCTTTCTTCAGCATATCGATCGCCGAGACCGTCGAGCCGCCCGTGGCGAGCATCGGGTCGACGATGATGGTCAGCCCGTCGCTGACCTGCCAGGGGAATTTTTCGTAATAGGTCGATGCCTCCGCGGTATCCTCGTCGCGCTCGAGACCGACGAATCCCACCCTTGCGGACGGCACCAGTGACAGGATGCCGTCGAGCATGCCGACGCCGGCACGCAGGATGGGCACGACGACGATTTGCTCGTCGATCATCTGCGCCCCGGTCGTCGTCAGCGGCGTCTCGACTTCTACGTCTTTCAAGCGCAGGTTCCGCAACGCCTCGTAGCAGACGAACATCGTGATCTCGGTTGCGAGCTCACGGAACTCCTTGTGGCCGGTATCCTTGTCGCGAATCAGCGCGAGCTTGTGCTGGATACAGGGGTGGCTGACTTCTTCGTGCATCGGGTTTGGCCCCCACTCTGATTGTTGTTCTACGAGACGATCTCGGTGACGATTTCCGAGGTTACCGAGTTGGCGATAAAGCACAACTCATGCGCCTTGTGATGCAATTCCTCGAGCATTGCCGCGTCCGGCGATTCTTCCCTGTACTCGCATTTCGGCCGCAGAATCACCCGCGTCATGGCCATTTTGCCCTCGCCGTTCTTTTCGAGGTAGCCAACGGCTTCATCGGTGTAGCGATCGATGACGATATTCTGCCGTTGCGCGAGGGCGAGGAAAAAGAGCATGTGGCAACTGGACAAGGATGCGACGAACGCCTCTTCCGGATCCACGTTCGCCGCAACCGACATGGGCAGGGGCACATTATCGGGCGATGCCGACACCGGCACCGTCAGTCCCCCGTCGAAGCTCCACTCGTGTCCGCGACTGTACTGGTTGTCCAGAAAATCCTGGTTGCCCCGCTCCCGGCTGACTGTCGCCGTATAACTGCTCATAGCTGCGCCCCGAGTCGTAAATGTGCAGTTTGCACTGCGCAGCTCGCCGCATGCCCGGTCACGCGCATGGGGATTCTCCTCCGTTCAGGCGAGCCGGACGCCGTTATCGACCGGCTGGTCCGGCACGGCCAGCACCACCGGGCCGTCTGCCGTCACGAAGCCGGTGACCAGACATTCTGACACGAACGGTCCGATTTGCTTCGGTGGGAAATTGACGACTCCAATCACCTGTTTTCCAACGAGATTTTCAACATCGTAGAGATCTGTAATCTGTGCCGACGCGCGCCTGACGCCGACCTCGTCGCCGAAGTCGACGCTGAGTTTCCAGGCGGGGCGACGCGCTTCGGGAAACGCCTCGACCTCGAGGATCGTACCGACCCGCAACTGCACCTTCTGAAACTCTTCCCAACTGATTTCTTGCATGCCGCTGTTCTACTCCGGTATCGACAATCGATAAACCGGCAGGAACCGGCCGGGAATGCTGGCCGACTCGCGATAGCCGGCCGGTCTGGCGCCGATGGACTGGTAGAAGTCGTCGGCGTTCGGGTCGCCCTGGATCCTGATCGTCGTGATGCCGAGCAACTTCGCCTCGCCGCGCAAATGCTCGATGAGCAGCCGGCCGATACCCTGGCGGAGCAGCTCCGGCTTGACGAACAAGCCCTGCAGTTCTGCTTCATGTTCGCTCAACATCTCGAGCGCATAGAAACCGGCCAGCTCGCCTTCGAGCTCGCATACCTGGAATCGAAACCGTGGCGCCTCAATATCTTCGCCGCTGTAGGTCAGCTCCTGCCGACAGCGCTTCATGAATTCGATGTCGTATCCCCAGGACGCTTTCGAACGAAACGCGAGCGACGACAGCGCCCCGGCATCGCCGGGCCCGGCCCTCCTCAGGCGGCATTTCTCCAGTATTTGCGACAAAGCGACGTTCGACCTCAGGTAAAGGTGGCGTTGACCCAGACGCCGATGAAGTGAGACACAGCGACGACGACGATGGCGATCACCAGGTGCTCGGTGACGACGTGCAGGACAGGCGCGCCCTGCACGCGCGCCAGGTAAGCGCTGAGTAGCGTAATCACGATCAGGCCCCAGCCGACGGCGACGGCGACGGCGACGGGCAGCGGGAACCAGAGCAACGGGAAAGCGAAACTGAGCGCGACCACGAGCTTGGTGAAGAAAGTCCAGAACGTGGCGGCCCAGATGTGTTCGTGAGTCGAATCGGGATCCGCCTCCTGCGCCAGGTGGATGCCCATCGCGTCGGACATGGCGTCCGCGACCGCCACGACGAGGATGCCGCCCAGGACAGCCACCATAGAGTTGGTGCCGGCATTCAGACCCGCGATCAGCCCGATCGTCGTGATGACGCCGCTGGTCGCGCCGAAAAACACGCCGGTCCGTGCGCCCTTGTTCTTCAGAATCCGTCTCATTTAACTTAATCCATGCCTGGTTCGGGTTTGATACGCGTTTTCCGCCGGCGAAGCAACCAGTAGCCGTACAGGCCGACATTGAGCACGGCCACGGCGATGCCGAGCCAGAGCTGCGCGCCGCGGGTCAGGCCCGCCGGATAGATGACCGGGAAGACGTAATGCTCGATGAAGCTTTCCGCGTACCCCGCTTCTCCCGCCATGCGCCGGAACCCGTTTTCGAGCACGGTGAGCGGACAGATCCTGCCGGCAAGTTCGACCCAGGTGCCCCAGAGTGCCGCGGGAACGTGCAGCCAGGCCATACGTGGAAACCTGAATACGAGGCTTGCCCCCGCGATCACGAAGACGATGAACAGCAGGTGGACCAGCAAGGTCAGGTCGGCGGCCAGCCGGTAGCCCACCGCTACCAACCCTCGATGGAATACTGGCGAACCTGGCTGGTTTCGCCAGGCATCGTGACCATGCGCTCGTAGCCGAAGCCGAGCTTGTCGAGCAGCCGGGTCGAGGCGGTATTCTCCTCGTCCGCGATCGCGAGAACGCGGTCGAGACCGAGCCGATCGCGCGCCTCGCCGAGCACGGCCACTGACGACTCCAGGGCATAGCCGTTGCCCCAGTAGGCTTTCAGGAAAGCGAATCCGAGGTCCGGGTCGGGGAACGGGTCGCGATTGACCAGCCCGCAGATGCCGATGGCGACATCGTCGGCGGGCAGCCCGACGCGGTACAGGCCATAGCCGAATCGTGCGTAGTGCGCCAGCGGGACCTCGCGCAGGTAGGCGCGGGCACCGTCCAGCGTACGCGCACCCTTGTCACCGATATAGCGCCGGAACGTCGGCTCGTTCAGTAATTCGAGGATAAATGCGGCGTCGTCAGCAGTGAGTCTCGTCAGGCGCAGCCTCTCTGTCGCCAGCGACACCCCTAGAGATCCTTGATGCCCAGATGCTGGAGCGTCGCGTCCTTCAGCGGATCAATGGTCACGAGTTCGACGTCGCAACGGTTGTTGCGGCAGACCGCCTGCCGCTCCATGGTGCCGGACGGACAGTCGTAGTAGACGCGATACGCGCAGCTTTGCTCGTAGTTGCGATAGGCCAGTCGCAGCGCCGTGATTTCGCTCTTCGCCACCGACGTCATGCACTGTATCGGGTAGCCGTAGTCGAACAGCGTGCAGTCGTCGTCGGACGCGCAATACTGCGACGACGCCACCTCGCTCACCAGCTCGGCCTCGACCTGCTGGCAGCTCATCGCGTCTGTATTGACCCGGAGCGCGGTATCCGCGCGCGGCGCCTCCAGCGCGAGTTCGGCGGCCGCCACTGGCTCCTTCGGCAGCCAGCGAGCATCGTCTTCGAACCACGTCGCCGCCAGCCACAGCGTCACGGCGAGCGCGACGGACAGCAAGACGGTCGGATAGGACGATGGTTTCATAGGGCTGATTGTAGTGGTCCGCTCAGAATCGGTCGATGACTGTCACGCCGGCGACATGCAGGGCCTCGGGATCGCTCAATGCGGCCGCCGCTCGCTCGAGGCCGACGGTCTGCCGGATCAGCGCCGCCGGGTCCAGCCGGCCGGCCGAGATCATCTCGAGCATCCGCGGATACTCGAACGCCTGCATTCCGTGGCTGCCGACTATTTCGAGTTCGTTCGCGATGACGAGTTCCATCGGTAATCGCGGCCGGAAGTCATCGCCCGCCAGCAACCCGACCTGGACATGCCTGCCCCGCTTCCGCAGGCTGGCAATCGAATTCCAGCAGGTCCCTGCGCTGCCGAAGGCGTCGATCGAGGTATGTGCCCCGCCCCCGGTAGCATCGATGACTTCGTCGACGACAGCGGCGCTTGAGCCGGCATCGAGCGTGACTTCGGCGCCGGCCACCCGGGCGAGCGCGAGCGCTTCTTCGTCGACGTCGATGGCGACAACCCGCGCGTCCAGCGCACTGGCGATCATCACCGCCGACAGGCCGACACCGCCACAGCCGTGCACGGCGACCCAGTGCCCGGGTTCGACGATGCCCTGCGCGGTCACCGCGCGGAATGACGTGGCAAACCGGCAGCCGAGACTCGCCGCGGTCACGAAGTCGATGTCGTCCGGCAGCGCCACGAGGTTGGTATCGGCGTAGTCGATGGCGACATACTCGGCATAGGAGCCCCAGTGGGTGAAACCCGGCTGGGTCTGGTGATCGCAGACCTGGTGATTGCCGGACTCGCACTGTGGACAGGCGCCGCAGGCGCAAACGAACGGCACCGTGACGCGGTCGCCCGGCTTCCGGCTGGCCACATCTTTGCCGACGGCTTCAACCACGCCCGCGAATTCGTGTCCTGGCACATGGGGAACATGGATGTCCGGGTCGTGGCCCATCCAGCCGTGCCAGTCGCTGCGGCATACGCCTGTGGCCTCGACTTTCAGTACCGCGCCGCCAGCGGGCGGCGCGGGGTCGGCGGCCTCGCGGACCTCGACCGGTCCCTGGAATGCCTCGTAGATCGCCGCTCTCATTCGTCGACCAGCAGCTTGTAGAAGACCGTCGCGTCGACGTAGCCCTCCCGCGCATGAAGAAATGCGCCCGGCAGGATGCCGATCTCTGCAAAGCCGAGTTTTTTCCAGACATGCTGACTGGCGGCATTCGTCTTGACGACCAGGTTGAACTGCATCGCCCGGTAGCCCAGCCGCCGGGCCTCGTCCTGCGAGTGCCGGCCCAGCAACTGGGCGAGGCCGCGACCCCGCGCTTTCTCTGCGACGAGGTAGCCGCAATTCGCAACGTGCGCGCCGAGCGTCGGCTGGTTGGGCATGATGTAGTAAGTGCCCAGCAGGCCGCCCGCCGGGTCCTCGGCGACGTACACCCTGTGCGTCTTCTCGACCCACATGTAATGCGCGCCCGCGGAATCCATGTCCATCGCGTAAGGATAGGTCTCGCCGGCGCGAATGACCGGCTCCATCATCTCCCAGACGGCCGGCCAGTCAGCCTCTTCGAACTCCCGGATCTCGATGGGCATTTGTCAGAGCGCCTTCTTCAGAAAATGCTTTGCCTGTCCCGGCGGGTAGTCGTCGAGGACGGCGAATTTCTCGTAACCGTGCAGCTCGTAGAAATCGGTCGCCTGGAAGCTGAAGGTGCTGACATGCGCATGGGTACAGCCTTCGCCGCGGGCGACGGTCTCCAGCCTGTCGAGGAGTTCGCCGCCGAGGCCCTCGCCACGCAGCGACGTATCGACCCACAGCAGCGATACCTGCAGCCAGTTCCAGTTGAGGTAAGCCGTGACGCCGGCGACGACCGTATCGTCGGTATCGCGGGCGAAGACGGCAAGCGGCCGGAAGCCGTCTTCGCCGACCGCCTCGACGGCATGCCGGCTCAGTCCTGCAGAGAGCAGCTGCGTGTCCTCGTGCGCTGCTTGCCAGTTTACGTCGAAGCGTATGCTCACTTTCGCATCATCCCGTGAGCGGCTTGATATAGCGCATGAGTTCGCCGTCGTAACCGGCCTTTTCGTACAGGCGGCGCGCGCGCTCATTCACTGCGAACACGTGCAGCGTCATGCTCTGCGCGCCGTGCGCGCGCGCCGACGCCTCGGCCGCGTCGAGCAGCGCTTTGGCGATGCCTCTGCCTTCGGCGGCGGGATCCAGCGCGATGGCCTCGAGGTGCGCGCTCGGTTCATGACTCAGCAGCTCCGGGCGCAGCGACACCATCGTGAAGCCGAGCAAGCTGTCGTCCTCGTCGACGGCAGCATGCACCAGGCACTCGGCCTCGCCGCGCAGCCACCGGCGCATCATCTCTGCATCGTGTTCCCAGAGATGACCGGGATTTCGCGACTCGGGGACGTCAAAGTCCGCCAGCCGCGGCATCATCGCCAGCATGGCGTCACCCAGCGTTGCGTCCGCCTCGACGATCCTGTATTCGCTGCCCGTCATGCATCGCCCTTCTGATTCGCATCGATCAGGTCGAACAGGTTGCCGAACGGATCGCGCACCGTGCAACAACGCCCGCCCCATTCATGTACGACGATACCTTTCGCATCGCCTTGACTTGCCAGCACCCGTTCCACGACTTTATCGAGGTCCGCGGTCTCTATGAAGAGGCCGGAATGTCCTTCGCCGTGCCACGGCTCCAGCCATTCGAAGATCTTGAGCACCGGCCCGCCAAGGTCGAAGTTCGTGAATCGGTGCGGCCCGTCGGTCGCCTCGCGCACCGGCGTCAGCCCGATTACGTCCCGGTAGAAACCGATGCTCGTGGCATAGTCGGCGGCCGGAAAGGAGATGAAGGCAGCTTTCATGGAATGCCCTTGCGGTGACGGGAGCCGACTCTTCAACCGCTAGCCGGCGTCGTCGGCGCCGCCGCCGCCGCGATAGAAGCGCACCTCGACCTTTTCGATCGTTGCCAGCCCCTCGCCGACGGCCTCGTCGATCAGCGGCAGGAACGCCTCGATCTTCTCCTCGCTGTCGATGATCTCGATGACGATCGGCAGATCGCTGGATAACCTGAGAATCTTCGCCGTGTGCAGGCGGCTATGCGCGCCGTAGCCCTCGAGGCCGCGCAGCACGGTCGCGCCGGCGAGTCCCTCGGCACGCGCCTGCTTCACGATCCATTCGAACAGCGGCTGCTTCTCGTACTTGTCGTTCTCGCCGATGAAGATCCGTAACAGCTTTCCGTCTCTGGTCAATGTCATTTGTTTTCTACCTTGCTGCCAGTACATAGCCAGCCCAGACGAGGGCCAGGCCCAGCACAACATGAGCCGCGACGTTGAGCATCGCGCGCAGGTAATCGGCGTCGCGCAGCAGCGCGAACGTCTCGTAGCCGAACGTCGACCAGGTCGTGAAGCCGCCGAGCAGGCCGATCAGCGCGAACAGCCGGAAGTCGGGACCGAACATCTGCCGCGAGTCGACGAGCCCGACGGCGACGCCGATCAACAGGCAGCCGAGCATGTTGACGGCCAGCGTGCCGTAAGGGAACGAGGACAGCGCGGCGCTTCGCTGCACGAGACCACTCAAGCCGTAACGCGCGATCGCGCCGATAAAGCCACCGGTACCGACCAGGGCGGCATTGATCAGTGCAGCCTTCAATCCCCTGCCTCCGTCGCCTTTGATTGCCCGATGATAAGCGATTCAGGCAGCCAGGGCGTCCGGTCCCGATTCGAGCCACGCGCGGATCTCGTCCCGCACGCGGCGGTAGTGAGCCAGCGCCTCCGCTTCGGTCTTCGCCCCGGCGGCCAGTTTCGGCGGATCATCGAAGCCCTGGTGAATGACCCTGATCGGTCCCGGGAATACCGGACAGGTCTGGTCGGCATGCCCGCAGACCGTGACGACGACATCCAGCGGCGCGTCACCGAGTTCGGCCACCGTCTTGCTCGTATGCCCCGAGATATCGATGCCGATCTCGGCCATCACTTTCACGGCGAGCGGGTTCAGGCCGTGCCTCTCGATCCCGGCGCTCACGGGCTCGATGTCCTGGCCACGAAGCTGCCGACAAAGCCCCTCGGCCATCTGGCTGCGGCAGGAATTGCCGGTGCAAAGAAACAGGACGCGCAGCTTGTCGCTCACGGATCCTCGCCGATCGCGGGCGGCGGCTGGCAATTCGGCCCCTGCGTCAGGCGGCACGCCGGCCAGGCCAGCATCGCACCGAGCACCGGCGCCGTCAGGTAGAGCCAGATCGTATCGAAGTTCATGCTCGCCACCGCCGGACCGAGCGAGCGCGCAGGGTTCATCGCGGCGCCGGTCAGCTGACCGCCGATGAGCGCGTTGATCGTCACGATGCCGCCGACCGCGACGCCCGCCATGATGCCTTTCTCCTTGTGTCCTGTGGACACGTTAAGCACGACGTACATCAATATGAAGGTCAGCAGCACCTCGATGACGATGGCCGAGGAGATCGGCACGACTATCGAGGTGCCGCCCAGAGTTTCATGCGTGGGGAACAGGAAGCGCAGTGTCCATCCCGCGAGTATCGCGCCGGCGAACTGGCTGCTGACATACGGGAGGATGAATCGGCCGGGGAAACGCCCCGCGACATAGAAGCCGATCGTGACCGCCGGGTTGATATGCGCGCCGGAGACGTTACCGATCGAATAGATGACCGCCATGACGACCAGGCCGAAGACGATGTTGATGCCGAGATGCCCGATCGCGCCACCGTACAGGTCATTGACGACCACGGCGCAGCAGCCGGTGAACACCAGCATGAAGGTGCCGATGACCTCGGCGATACAGCGGTTCCTGATCACAGTAAGATTTCAGGCTGGCTCATGAATATAAAAACTTCGCGTCAGTACACGACGACGAAGATCGCGACACCCAGGACGATCATGACGATCGCCCGGAAAGCGCGGAACGCAACCAGCGGCGGCGGGTGCGCGTCGTCATCGTGAGGGGTGTCATAGCGTGCCAGCAGCATATCCTCGATCGACATGCCGAGGCCCAGGACCAGGATGGCGGCAACAAACATCAAGACGCCGGGCACATAACTGATTCCCGCCATCCAGGTCAGCACCGAAGCGCCGATCGCGATCATTGCGGCGAGCGAATGTAAGCACAGGGACTTTTGCATCTCGGGCCTGGCCTCGTGTGGCCACGATGACAGTCGGACGATCATGTTAATCGTTGTCGGGCATGCCTTCAAAAAAGTCGACCCGGCCGGTATCCAGCGAGTACTCGGCGCCGACGACCAGCAGGCCATCCTCGCGGACGAGCTGCTCCAGGGTCTCTGACCCGTGGCGCAGGGCCTCGGCGCTCGCGCGGACGTTGGCGCGGACCGAGCTGGCCATCAGCGCGTCGCGCCCGGCGCCGTCCGCGGCCGAGAATAGCGGCTCGATGACGGGCCGTATCTTCTCGACAATCGCGTTGACGTGACCGGGCGCCACCGTCGCGCCGTCTTCCAGGGTCGACAGCGCGAAGTCGACAGCGCCGCAGCCGGAATGGCCGAGTACGACGACCAGTCGCGACCCGAACGTCTCGGCAGCGAGTTCCACGCTGCCGATCAGCGAGGGCGCAACGATATTGCCGGCGACACGAATCACGAACAGGTCACCGAGCCCGACGTCGAAGATGATCTCGACCGGCACGCGCGAATCCGAGCATCCGAGGACGATGGCGAACGGCGCCTGCCCTGCGAGGTGTTCGTCCAGTTTCGTGTGGCTGAGATAGGTATCGATGCAGCGGTCATTATCGACGAAGCGCGCATTGCCGTCGCGCAGCATGGCGAGCGCCTCCCTGGCATTGATCGGACGGTCATTCATTCGCGACTTCCTTTTTTGCCGAACTCCCAGCTGTACATGACAAAAGACTCCTCCTTGCCATCGAGCGATCGGTACAGCGCGCGTGCAGCCACGTTCTGGTCCTCGGTGCCGAGCCAGATCTCCTCGAAACCGAGCTCCACTGCGAGGTCGAGGATACGACGCAGCAGCCGCTTGCCGATACCCTGCTGGCGATAAGCCGGCGCGACGCCCATCTCGTTGATCCAGATCTGCACCGGCTTGTCCGGATGCAGGTATTCGTTGGCAGTGGCCATGCCGACCACTGCGCCCTCATCGATCGCCACCGCGATGTAGTGCGCCGGGCTCTCCAGGAACCGCTCGGCCATCTCCGGGATGACGGGAAAATCGAAAACGCCTGCGGCGACATTGCTGAGCACATCGGCGTCGCCCTCCTGCAGCAAGCGAATCTCGATCGTCATGTAAGCGTACCCGGCGAAAACGGCAAGGATGGCGTCACAGGCCGCCGATTCTACAGGTTCGAAGCGAGGATGATCGAGAACGACGCCCCGGCGGTCGCCAGCCCGAACACCATGCCGAGCAATCTGTGTGGCCAGGTCGCCCAGCGTTTCTCGCGTTCGTTGGCATAGCGGACGACGGTGCTGCGCCGGGCGTAGACATACATGAGCAGGCAGGCGCCCGCCACCGTGCCGGCGAATATCGTTGCCGCCCTCGCTGACGACGAAAGGACGACCAGCATGATGAACGTGATGGTGACGAGGCCGACGATTGCGCCCTCGATATAGGCATGGGCGAATGGCAGGAAGTGCGGCCTCGCGCCGCATTTCTCACACAGGCCGGCCAGTGAATCGACTTTGCCCAGTTCCTTGTCGCTCGGGGCGTAAACGGTATGGCAGGCGCTGCAGATCACGGGCGGCGCCCGTCACGGCATGACGAGTTCGAAATCGCGAATCTCATACTGTTCGTCTGGCCCAATAATCACCGACTCCGGATAGCCGAGCGCCTGGTCGTAACGCACCTCGATGATGGCCCCGCTGCGCAGCGCCCGCTCGATGATACCGAAAATATCGTCGATCCATAGCGGTCGCGGCGGCGCGGTGATCAGCTCGCCGCTGACCGACTCCACCGGTATCGGGAATTCGGCGCGCCGCTGCCCGTCCTGCTCGGTCACCGCATAGGCCCGGGCGTCTTCAGGGGGACAGTCGCAGGTCCGATCGAGCACGTAGCGGAACCTCGGCGGCCGCTCGGCGCTCCAGCGCGCGGCGGCGGCCTCGTATTCGGCCGTCAGTCCGAGCCGCTGTGCCTGCTCGTCGGGCTTCGCGAGGAAGAAGTAATAGCTGACCGAAACGAAGACGATCAGCACCAGCAGGATGGCGGCTGCGTGGGAAGTGACCTGGTAGCGCCCGTCGGGGCGGTATTTCTTGCTCACCGTTCAAGCGCGATCAGGACCGGTCCCTCGGGACCCTGCCCATCAGGTAGAACTCGTCATTGGGCCGGATGCGGGCAAAGTTGGCCATGCGATTGGACAGGGAGTACAGGCCCGAGATGGCGGCGATGTCCCAAATATCCTCGTCCGAGAAATCGTGCGCCCGCAATGCGTCGTAATCGGCGTCATCGATGGCGGCGGAATCGGCCGCGACCTTCATCGTGAAATCGAGCATCGCCTTTTGCCGGAGCGTGATATCGGCCTTCAGGTAATTGGTCGCCACCTGGTCGGCGAGCAGCGCATTCTTCGCCCGAATGCGCAGGATGGCGCCGTGCGCGATGACGCAGTAAATGCAGTTGTTGTGCGCCGATGTGACGACGATGATCATCTCCTTGTCGGCCAGCGTGAGACCGCTCTCCTTCTCCATCAGCGCATTGTGATAGGCGAAGAACGCGCGGAACTCGTCGGGCCTGTGCGCGAGCGCGAGGAAAACGTTCGGGATAAAACCGGATTGCTCCTGGACTTCCAGGATCGTCGCCTTGATATCGTCCGGCAGGTCATCGAGTTCTGGCACCGGATAGCGGCTGATGGGGTGGCTTGTCATGGCGCGGATCGCTCCCTTCGTATCGTCGCCACACGATACACCAAGCGCTGCGGCCGGTCAGTCGTTGCGGGGATTCGTTCCCGGCTGAATCCGTGGCCTGGGCGCGCCGCCGTGAATCCGGCAGCAATCTCTACCACTTGACGAGCATTCGCGGGATGTCGGTTTGCCGCTCTTTCACGTGCGCCTTGAGGCTTACCTTGCGGGCGACGATGGCCTGCTGCACGTCCGCCATGATCAGGCTCATCAATTGTGCGGCGGCCTCGCGATTGCGATCCATCGATCCGTCAGTCGACCGCGATTCGGCGTCTTCATCCATGAACAACACGTGGTAGCGATGAACGTCGCTTTCGCCGTTGTATTCCGTCTCCAGGAATACCGACATCCTGTAGCTGCCGGATGCGGGGAAACTCGACATCCGGGCAAACAGGACATCGACCCTGAATACGCCCTCGCCGCGCGCTTCGGAGACCGAACCGAAGACGCCGTGCCGGACGAGCTCGGTCCTGAGCGAGTCCGCAAAATGCTGCTGGTAGTCGGATCCGAAGCGAACGCCCTGCAGGCCGGTGGCGTCATCCTGGGGAAACACGTTGGCGACGCGGACGTGCACGGGCAGGACGGAGTGCACGGAGACTTTCTCCGCATAGGTCACGGGCGCGAGTGCCGTACCGCCGCACGCCGACAGCAGCCACGTAATCGCGCCATACAGAAAAATCTTGCGCACAGTCCCGACCCTTGATCGCCTCGTTGATGAACACCCAGACTAACCATCGCGGTAATGTCGTCGAGTGATGCAGATCACACAATGGAGCCGGTGGCGGGTCTATAAGCGGTTGATTTGAAACAAAGTTTGAACTGGGTCTCGGTCGGGGCCGCCGGCGTGCCGGTCAGACAACCTGGATTATCCGGGCACTGCGAGGCGTCCGCCGGTTGGTGCGGACCGACGCCGGCGCAGAATCGGCATGCAGCGAATTCGAGCGCAGCATGGAGGGCACGCTGGTCCGTCAATGCGGCCCGGCATCATCCAGCGGTCCGGAACGCACTTGCAGCGGGCAAAATCGTGCCTTGATATAGCCGAGAGCGCCGATCGGTAACGGCAGCCAGATCAATGCGGCGTAGAAGCCCTGTTGCGCGAGAATCGCAATGCAGCTCGCGGCGGTGACGGCGAAGGTGACGACAAAAAACAGCAGGGCGTAAAGTCGGCGGACCCCGATCAGCGAGCCGCAGGTCGGGCAAAAGGCGCGAGTCAGGATAAGGCTCGTGACCGGGATGCTCTTTCTCGAGCAGTTGGGACAGGTTCGATGCATCGGCCGCCGGCCTCTACGGCTTGTGCAGCGGGCCGGAAAGTTCGCCCTTGATGAGCACGATAACTTCTACCCTAACTTTCTGTTTTTAAGATATTTTTCTCGAAATCCACGTGCCATGGCCTGAAGCCCAGGGACGCATAGAGACGTTCCGCGGCCTGGTTACCGGCGATAACGCCGATGCGTAACCATTCGACCCCGTTCCCGCTCGCATGTTCCTCAGCCAGTTGCATCAGGCGCCGGCCGATGCCTTTGCCGCGATATTTACCGAGGACAACGAGATCCGAGACGAGCCCGTACTCCAGCGGCCCGTCGTCCGGCGCCTCGCTGACCATCCGGGTCAGTACAGTGACGAAACCTGCGGCCTCGCCGCCAAGCTCGGCAAGGATGATCTTCCCAGCGCGCCGCTCGCACTGCTCGAACATGTGGCGAATGCAGTCGTCGACGACGTCAGTACCCGGCGGCAGCCGCTGATAGATTGAACGCTCGTGGTCCTGTAACTCGAGGATGCAGGCGCGCAGCGCGTCCATGTCGTGGTCGGGGTCAAAGTCCCGGTAGCTCGCTGCCGCGTCAATCATGTGCGGCAATCGCGCGGTTTACCCGGTCGCGGAATTCGTCCACATACAGCATGGGGCCGACCGCTTGCCACCAGCGTGCAGCCGCCTCGGTTGCCAGCTGCTGCTTCAGCGGGGGCGCCATCAGCGCGACCGCCGACGCGGAGTCGAGCTCGTCGAATCCCGCTTGCAGGCATTGTGGTCCGGGCTGGTAAAAAAGCGTCGCGATTACCGCCGGCGGGCGGGAAGCATTCATGTGCCGACCGAATACTGCCATGAGACCGAGAACGTGATCAGCGACATGCACCAGTAGAGCGAGAATCCGAGGTGGAAAGCCCTGCTGGTAAAGCGCAGGGCGAGCAAGCCGCCGATCAGGCAGGTCAGCATCCAGTGCCAGTAGCCCCAGCCGAGCTCGACCAGGTGCTCGGTGCCGAGTATCGAGGCGGTCAGCGGATCGGCGAATGCCAGCAGTATGAGAATACTGAAGAACGAGCGGCGCTTGCGTTCGAAGTGCTCGCCGAGGTCGTAGCCCTCGGGAATATTGACAGGGAACAGGATGGCTGCAAGCAAACACCATAGCGACACATCGAACAACAGGAAGACGAGCTGCAGGAACACCCACTCCTCGAGCTCCCGGAGGCTGATGGCCCACCACCAGAAGGCGACCATCATGAGCAGCACGTTGACGGTCCAGATCAAATGATATGGCTCAACCTTGAGCGCACGGACTTCGCCCATCACGCGACCGAGGCTGAGCAGCAGGTGGGCGAAACCAATACCCACGATGATGGCGATCAGGACGCTCAGGTATTCAAAGTCGGACATCGAATCCATAGGCGGCTTGTTATTCTGGTTGCTCCACAGGGGTCGTGAATGCAAGCGCGGCTGGCGCTCGTACCGTCCTCACTCCTGAAGGATAGCACCGTTGCTGGACAGTAATCCGGTCGCGACCAGTGCCGGAGCGGCCCGTTGGCCAACAGCAAGGTGACGGACACGCTGCGGCAGCTCCTCAGTCGGCATCACCTGCAATCGCTTTCAGAAAACCGTCTTTGTCGGCAGGGGAGACAAGGATGTACTTGCCGGCTCCATGGCTGATCTTCAAGCGATCGAGCGACAGCGCCGGTGACGACAGCGGGTTCCTGGACGGCTCGACCGCGGTGATATCCGCGATTGCGATGGTCCAGGCGAAAGGTCCGGATACGATGCGAAGATTGCCAGCGGACACCGTGTAATGCGTGCGCAGCAACAAGGAGACGACCAGCAGCACGCCCGCGACCAGCAGCGCCGTCACGGTGAACTTCGCGACGGTCGACAAGCCGGCGGGCCAGGCCGCCCACAGCGCCACGACCTGCCCGGCGACGGCGCCGATCAGGAGTAGCAGTATCCAGCTGTCGATTTTCGATCGGAATCTCATCGTGTACTGCCGAGAATCCCCCGTCCCCGCACCGCATCCCTGGCGGCTGTCGAATTAACGGCAGTATAAGACATGACGGTTGCGCAGGCGCTCCGGGACGGCCGTCGGCGAGCCCGGCGCCAGGACGATCGATCAGCTGCCCAGCCGGGTGAACACGCCGACGGCCAGCTCCGCCCACAAATACAGGAACGCCGCTGCGAACACGATGCCGATGACCGCGCGCCGCCGGCGTGGCGCTCGCCTCGAGACGAACACGAACAGGCTGGCCGTGGCAAAGAGGAGCAGGCCCATGATCATGAAATCCGCGGCGTCCCAGCTCACTTCGTCGGTAAACTGCATGGCGATGGCGGGGATCAGCAAGACCAGTGCGGTGCCGAGCGCGATCCACGCAAAGACGCCGTTGTGCAACATCGGGCCCCTGCTACCGGCATTCATCGTTCACCTCTTGTACGAACTGCATGGCTCTCGTGGGCAGCATAAGCCATCTCAATGCCGCTTCAGGACCGGCCCTGTGGGTGCTCGCTGCGACCGAGAATAACGTCAACGTCGTGCACGAAGCCCGCCGTCAGGACACCGCGATGGCGATCGAACGCGCGCCGCCCACCCGCCGAGCCGACAATGCGTTCCACCGACGTTTCGAGCGATCGCCAGTATTCGGCATCGATCGTGTCCATCTGTCGATGCAGCCAGATGGTCTCGACGGAGCGCAGGAACTGCACGATCAGCGTGCCGAAGCGACTTTTCTCCTGGCGAGTCAGCGACGCATAGTCGCCCAGCCCGCGTCGGTACAGCTCATGGAGTTCGGCGTCGCGGACGATCTGGCCGAGCCACTCATCGACAGCCGATGCGGCCTGCGACGCGGCGATGATCTGATCGGAACGCTTGCTGTTCCTGATCTGTGCGGCGAAGTAAATCAGGCTGACAAAAACGGCGGTCGCGCCGACCAATTCAGCGACAGCGCCAATCGCGTCCCAATTCATGATCTCCTCCGACGGTACTCAAGCCGCTCATCCCATCTGCAGGGCATGCACCGCGGCGCGGCAATCACTCGGCAGCCTTGAGGCGTGCGAGGATCTGCTCCGACCGCCGAATGAATTCCCTAACCCAGTACAAGACGTCGGACCCGTAAGCAATTTCGGCATTGGCCGCAGCCGCGAAACCCGGACCGCTCCTGAACGCTGCCACCGCGTCAATGATGGCTGCGGCGTCCGTTACTCCGTTACCGACCCGCAAGTCGTAGAACAACCGACCGGGCAGGGTCTCGTAGAGCTGGCGACGATAGTGCCCGATCGGCTGGTCGAAAACAGGGCGGGTGGAGCGGTAGTCGTTCAGGTTGCTGGCGATTGCGCTGCGCAGCGCTGCGTCTCGAAGCAGCGCCAGCCGGCCCGAGCTTTCGAGTTCCTCGTACGACTCCGAACGCAGGTCCGGTATCGCGACCCAGGACGAATTGTCGAGCTCCCGCATGAACGCACCAGGGTCGCGCCCGACAGCGTCCTCCAGCCGCATGTCCGGCAGGGCAAAGATAAACCGGACCTTTTGTTGGTAAATCTGCTCGTACTGGCGCAAGGTCTCGAGATTGGCCTTCGTCTCGTCGATCAATCGCGACAGGTAAACCTGTTCGAGCCGCCGGTCGCTGCGCTCCTGGTTCCAGTCCTCCGCCTGGAGAGCGACGAATATGCCGAGCACGACGACTACGAATTCGATAGCGACGGCGGCCCAGTCCCGCGATTTAATCGCTGTCGCAATCCGGTTCAGGATCACTCCGCGACCCTCCTGTGCGCATGCAGGCATGCCAACGCGAGTTTATGAAGCTGCCCGGCCTGGCGCTTTTCCCGTGACCAAGAATAGCAACGTCTGCAGGTACCGTGACAAGAACTGCCCGGGGACCGGTGCCGAGATTTGTCAGGCGTCAACCGCAAGCTTTCGAATACAGATTCAGGAAACACGTGGAACAAGCCTCTTCTTTACGTAGGCGAATAGTTTCCATGCGGCGAATGCGCCTATGTAGGCGGAGGCGACAGTACTTGCGAGAACGACGAGATCTGTTGTTGCGTCCTTTCCGGTATGTGCGACACCGTAGGCGAACCATACAACAATGATGGCGGCAAGTAGCGCTAGCAGTGTCAATGCGCAAAGACCCGACACCAAGGCTAATTTTGCGCTTTTGGCTTTACAAGACCGAATGACGGACACCACTGCCAGGGCAATACCGATGAGTGTGGCAATCGGCCCCGAAACTGCAACGGTCAAAAAGATCGCTTGGAGGAAATTCATTGCCGCCTGACGGTTTAGCTCACTGGCGCCAGGTAACCGGCGCACTATGTGCAAGACCTCGATGATACCAGTGCACAAAGTAAGACAGGAACCGCCTGGCGGCCAGTGCAAGGATTTGTGGGCTGGCCAGCTGCGACCGAGTCAATACTGCACCGCTGTGCGACAGTAATGACAACGAGCCATTCAGTAAGAAAAACGCAAGCGCTGAATTGGCCGGGAGCGGATGCACTCGGCAACTGATCTCGCGGTGTGCGTCAGCCGAGTTTGCGGATGCCGATCGCGTGCCGGATCTCGGCGATATACGGCACCGAGATCTCGCGGGCCCGCTCCGCGCCGCGCCTCAATTCCTTTTCGACGATCGCCGGATCCGCGAGCAGGCGCTCGTATTCCTCGCGCATCGGTTTGATGTGGTCATTCAGATACTCGAACAAAAGCTGCTTCATCTCGCCCCAGGCGATGCCGTCGGCGTAGCGCTTTTCGATTTCCTGCACTTCGTCGTCGGTCGCGAAGGCGCGGTATATCTCGTACAGCGTCGAGCCTTCGGTGGCTTTCGGCTCGCCGGGTTCGAGGCTGTTGGTCTTGATCTTCATGATGAGCTTGCGCAGCCTTTTCTCGTCGACGAACAGCGGGATCGTATTGTCGTAGCTCTTCGACATCTTGCGTCCATCGAGCCCCGACAAGGTTGCCGTGTTCTCGTTGATCTCGGCCTCTGGAATGACGAGGATGTCGCCGTAGCGGTGGTTGAAGCGCTGGGCGATGTCGCGCGTCATCTCCATGTGCTGCTTCTGGTCCCGACCTACGGGCACCCTGGTCGACTTGAACATCAGGATGTCGGCAGCCATCAGGATCGGGTAGTTGTAGAGCGCCATGACGATGCCCTTGTCGGGATCGCTGCTGCCGCGCTCCTCGTTTGCCTGCACCTGCGCCTTGTAGGAGTGGGCGCGGTTCATGAGCCCCTTCGCCGTCACGCCGTTCAGGATCCAGGTCAGCTCCAGGATCTCGGGGATGTCGGACTGGCGGTAGAAAAACGCGTTGCCGGTATCGAGCCCGCAGGCGAGCCAGGTTGCCGCGACCTCGAGTCCCGAACGATGGATGCGGTCCGGTTCCTCGGTCTTGGCCAGCGAATGGTAGTCCGCGAGGAAGTAGAAATTCTTGCGCGTCTCGTCCTTGCTCGACGCGACGGCCGGGCGGATCGCGCCGACGTAGTTGCCGATGTGCGGTGTGCCGGTCGTCGTGATGCCGGTGAGATAGGTTTCCTGGGTCATGCGTTGTCTTCTTTTCTCAACCGGGGCTAGTAGCCGGCGGCCTGGCCGTCCTTCCTGGATTCCGACGCGCCGAAATAAACCCCGGTCAGCGGGTCGCGGATGATCGCCTGGTAGCCGCCCATGGCCGTGCGCCCATCGGCGACGTTGTGGCCCATTGCCTTGAGCGCGTCGCGCACGTCGTCGCCGATGCCGCTCTCGAGGTAGACCCGGCCGCCGTCGGTCATCTTCTCATCGGTCGGCTGCGACGAGCCGCTGTGCCGCATCCGCGCCGCGTCGCCCGCTTCCTGCAGGTTCATGTCGAAGTCGACGAGGTTCACGATGATCTGCGCATGCGCCTGCGGCTGCATCGAGCCACCCATCACGCCGAAGCTGAGCCACGGCTTGCCGTCCTTCGTGACGAAAGCCGGGATGATGGTGTGGAAGGGCCGCTTGCCCGGCTCGTAGACGTTGGCGTGGCCTTCCTCGAGGCTGAACAGCTGGCCGCGGTTCTGCAGCTGGAAGCCCAGCTCCTCGGGCGTCATGCCGGAGCCGAGATCGCCGTAGTTCGACTGGATCAGCGACACCATGTTGCCGTCGGCGTCGGCCACGGTCAGGTAGATCGTGTCGCCATGCTCGAGCTGCGCGTCGCCGGCCGGGTAGCTGTCGGCCGCCCTGTCCGGGTCGATCAGCGCGCGACGTTCCTCGGCATATTCCTTGGACACGAGCCAGTTGACCGGGAAGTTGTAGAAGTCGGGGTCGGCGTAGTACTTGGCGCGATCCTCGTAAGCGAGTTTCTTCGTCTCGATCAGGGTGTGCAGGTACTCGACGCTGCCATAACCCATGCTGCGGATGTCGAAGCCCTCGAGGATGTTCAGCATCTGCAGCGCGGCGATGCCCTGGCCGTTCGGCGGCAGCTCGTAGACCTCGTAGCCGCGGTAGCTGGTCGATACCGGTTGCACCCACTCCGAGGTATGCGCCGCCATGTCGGCATAGCTCAGGAAGCCGCCCTGCTCGGCCATGTAGGCGTCGATCGTCTCGGCAATTTCGCCTTTGTAGAAGGCGTCACGGCCGCCCTCGGCGATCATGCGGTAGGTATCGGCGAGGTTCGGGTTCTTGAACACGTCACCCGTCTGCGGCGCCGCGCCGCCCGGCATGTAGACCTCCCTGACGCCCGGGAAGTCCTTGCGGCTCTCGACGTTCTCCTGCCAGAGGTCGGCGATGAATTCGGTGACCGGGAAACCCTGCTCGGCATAGTCGATGGATGGCTGCAGGAGTTCCGACATCGGCAGGCGACCGTAGCGTCCGTGCAATTCGTACCAGCCGTCGACGGCGCCGGGCACGCTGACCGTCAGCGGACCGAGATAGGGAATGCTCTGCATGCCGATGTCGCGGAAGTGCTGCAGCGTCAATGACTGTGGCGAGCGGCCGGAGGCATTGAGGCCGGTCAGTTCTTCCTTTTCGGCATCCCAGACGATCGCGAACAGGTCGCCGCCGATGCCGCAGCCGGTCGGCTCCATGAGGCCCAGTGCGGCGTTGGCGGCGATGGCCGCATCCACGGCGCTGCCGCCCTTTTTCAGGATGTCCAGCGCGATCTGGGTCGCGAGCGGCTGGCTCGTGGCCGCCATGCCGTTCATGGCGATGACCTCGGAGCGCGACGCGAATGGCTCGCCGACAGGCCGGTCGAATCCCTGCGCTGCCGCCGTCATGCTAGCGAGCAGCCCGAGGAGTACTGGAATGGCGCGTTTCATACATATCTCCGGACCGGTCTGGAAAACCACAAATGATGCCTAGAATGCCCGCGGATTGAAACTGTCCGGGGTGTCGCACAGACCCGGGAGCCCGGTTATCATGCCGCCATGGCAAGCAAGAAGATCGTCGACGAAGCGACGCTGGCAGCGCTTTATCCCGGGCACATCGAAACGCTGACATCGCGCCACGACGCCGCGCTGGAACGGGCGGGCGCGGGACACGTGGTCATTTTTTCGGGCGCCCCGAAGACCGTGTTCCTGGACGACTACGACTACCCGTTCAAACCCAACCCGCATTTCGTCAGCTGGCTGCCGCTGACCGATCACCCGTTCTGCTACATCGTCTACACGCCGGGACAGCGGCCGAAACTGATCTACTACCAGGCGCGGGATTACTGGCACGTCGTGCCGTCCGATCCAGACGGCTTCTGGACGGCCTCTTTCGACATCGACACCGTGCACTCGCTCGAGGACGTCGCGAGACACCTGCCGGACGACCGCGACAAGTGCGTTCTGCTCGGCGATGTTACTGACGAAGCGCAGGCCTACGGCATCGACAGGGTCAATCCGGGCACGATCATGAATTTCCTGCACTTCGAGCGCGGCGCCAAGACGGCCTACGAACTCGAGTGCATGCGCGCGGCGTCGCGGCGGGCCGTCAACGGACATCTTGCGGCCGAGCGCGCGTTCCGCGCCGGCAAGTCCGAGTTCGACATTCACCTGGCCTACTGCCGCGCCGTCGGCCACGCCGAGCATGGGCTGCCCTACGGCAACATCATCGCGCTCAACGAGAACGGCGCGGTGCTCCACTATCAGCACCAGGCGAAGCAGAAGCCCGCGGCGTTCCGGTCATTCCTGATCGACGCGGGCGCCCGCTGCAACGGTTACGCGAGTGACATCACGCGGACCTATGCGAAAGAAGACGACGAATTCGCCGCGCTGATCGAGCGCTTCGAAGAACTGCAGCTCGAACTGGTCGGCGAGGTAAGCGCGGGCGTCGAATTCGCCGACCTGCACATGTCCTGTCACCTGAAGATCGCAAAACTGCTGGACGAGATCGGCATGGCGCGCGGCGACTCGGACACCCTGATCGAGACCGGCGTCACGGCCGCGTTCTTCCCGCATGGTCTCGGCCACCTGCTCGGCATCCAGGTCCACGATGTCGGCGGGCGGATGGCTGACGACACCGGGACCGTCGTCGACCCGCCGAGCGGCCATCCTTTCCTGCGCATGACGCGCACGCTCGAGAAAAACCAGGTCGTGACGATCGAACCCGGCCTGTACGTGATCGACATGCTGATCGACAATCTCGAAGGCAGCGAAGGTTTCGAGCTGATCGACCAGAAGACCTTAGCCTGGCTGAGGCCCTACGGCGGGATCCGTATCGAGGATGACGTCCGGGTTCTGGATGACGGCTGCGAGAACCTGACGCGGGACGCTTTTGCAGCCTGAGAAGCAGGCGCTCGCGCTAATTCAGCTTGCGGTCCTGCCAGACCCACCATTTGAGCAGCTCCGGTTCGTGCTCCTCCTCGCTGGCGTAGTAGACGGCACAGCGGAAAACGTACAGCACGCAACGGTCGATATTCGCGCCGTGGATCAGCTGGAGCCGCTTGAACATCAACTCGGGATCCTGTCCGGCGAGATCCGCGACCCGGAAGTAGCCGAGGTCCCGCAGATCCTGCGCCATGCTCGGGCCGATGCCAGGGATCGTTTGCAGGTCGTCCTTCACTGGCCCGCTCACCCCGACTTTTCCGCCGCCGCCATCTTCGCCTTCAGCTGTCGTTTGACGCGCCGTCCTTTCTTCTCCAGCAGCGGCCGCATGACCCTGCCGACGCCCGGCCAGAGGTAGGTCAAGGTCGTCAGCAATCCGCTGACCGGCGGCATCGAGCGCTCACGCTTGTCGTTGATGCACAGGTTCAGAATCTCCTGTGCAACTTCATCCGCCGTGCTGATCGGCTGGGAGAACGTCAGGTCGGTGACGTTGTCGATATTGGCCATGATGAAGCCGGTATCGATCGGGCCGGGCGACACCGCGGCCACCTTGATGTTCGTGTCGCGCAGCTCCTCGGCCAGCGCAAACGTGAAAGCGCGCATGCCGAATTTGCTCGCGGAATAGGTCGCGGCGCCGGGAACCGGCGTGCGTCCCGCCAGGGAGGCGACATTGATGATCGCCCCCTCGCCCGCTTCCTTCATGAGCGGAAGGGCAAGCCGACTCAGGACGATCGGCGCCCGGAGATTGACGTCGATCATGGCCGCCAGGTCGACCGCGGCAACCGAGTCTACCGGACCACGTTGGTGATAGCCGGCATTGTTGACGAGCACGTGCACGTCGCCGAACTCGTACTGGGCCTTTTTGAGAAGATCTGCGCAGGCGTCGTTGTCGGCCACATCCATGGAGATGATTGCGACCCGGGTCCGGTCACGCAGCGTTTCCGCAACCGCCTCCAGGTTCCTGCGCGTGCGTGCTGCGAGCACCAGGTTGGCGCCGGCATTGGCGAACGCGCGCGCCGTGGCGGCGCCCACCCCTTCCGAGCCGCCGGTGATAACGACGGTCTTGTCCCTGAACTCCATCGGGGGAGTCTAAATAAAAAAGCCCCGGCAAGGGGCATTTCTTGCATTCGGTAATCGATCTTTCGTCCTGCGCGGATCAGAAGACCGGCCAGCCCCTGATTTTTCTCCCAATCCGCCCGCGCCGGGCTGCTGCGGATTGATCTTTAGTGCGCAAAACAAAAGGGGCCCGTCGGCCCCTTTGCATGGAATTTGTGGTTTCGATCAAAACCCGAGATAGCCCCGGATCTTTCTCCACAACGACGACTCCCACCCGTACACCTCGAGGATCTGCGAGTCTGCCGGGGTCAAAGGCAAGGCAGCGGAGACCGGCCCCGGATCGTTCATCGCCAGTTCCTCCGGCGTCGGCATCTGCAGCTGCCGCTGCTGGCTCGTACCGCCTTCCGTCAGGCCGTCCACAGCGAGGCTCAGCCGCGGCAGGACATCATCCGCGACGATATCGTCCATGAATACGGCATCCGGATCGAAGGCTTCCTTCTCGAGGATGACGCAATCGTCAAATGATTCCTTGTTGCTGATGGGTCTTCTCCGCTCGTTTCTGGGAACCACTTTATGATCGCCGTCTGTTTAAGGATGTGAGGCCGCTCACAAGACCGAAAATCCTCTTTTTTCTCCATTAATTTCAATTAATTAGCTTGATCTAGCCTGACGCGGATTGCCCGCTCGAATGTTGCGCAACGGCGTTCATATGGGCTGATCGGCCCAGGATTCGACGACAAGGCAGATTATGTCAAAGCCGATCGCGGTCCCGCATCCGGCCGCGCGCGCCGCCGCAAGAGCGGCATTCGCATGTGCTGACGGGGCCGGGGTCAACGGTCGGCGAGGATTGTTCTTTAGTGGAATGAAAAAAAGGGGCCTGCAAAGGCCCCTTTTACGTGTCGATAGATGATGCCCCGCAACTATTCGTCGGCAGCCTCGCCTGCCGGCCCGTCGACGAGCTGGACTATCGCCATGGGCGCGGCGTCACCCGGACGCGGCCCCGTCTTGAGGATGCGCAGATAGCCGCCCGGACGGTCCTTGAAGCGCGGACCGAGATCGGTAAACAGCTTGCCGACGGCCGCCTTGTCGCGCAGGCGATCGAAAGCGAGCCGGCGATTGGCAACGCCGTCTTCCTTGGCCAGCGTAATCAGCGGCTCGACCACGCGGCGCAGCTCTTTGGCTTTGGGCAATGTGGTCTTGATCGTCTCGTGGTGCACCAGCGACGCCGCCATGTTGCGGAACATGGCCTTGCGATGCGAGCTGTTGCGGCCTAAACGACGGCCGGATTTTCTGTGACGCATGGTTCCTTACCTTTATTTACAGGCCGAGCTCGTGCTCCGGGCGCAGGCTGGCCGGCGGCCAGTTGTCGAGATGCATGCCGAGGCCGAGTCCGTGACCTTCCAGGACTTCCTTGATCTCGGTGAGCGACTTCTTGCCGAGGTTCGGCGTGCGCAGCAGCTCGACTTCCGTGCGCTGCACGAGATCGCCGATGTACATGATGTTCTCCGCCTTGAGGCAGTTGGCCGAACGCACCGTGAGCTCGAGCTCGTCGACCGGACGCAGCAGGATCGGATCGACCTGGTGCTCGGCAGCGGCGCCAACGCCTTCTTCCTGACCCTGCAGGTCGACGAAGACCGACAGCTGATCCTTGAGGATGCTGCCGGCACGGCGGATCGCCTCTTCGGGGTCGATCGTGCCGTTGGTCTCGATATCGATGATCAGCTTGTCGAGGTCGGTGCGCTGCTCGACGCGGGCGGCTTCGACATCGTAGGTGACGCGGTGCACCGGGCTGAACGATGCGTCGAGCTGCAGTCGGCCGATCGGGCCGGACTGCTCCTCGAACGCCGGGCGCTGCGTTGCAGCCCGATAGCCGCGACCGCGCTCGACCTTCAAAACCATGTTCAGCTCGCCTTCCTTCGTCAGGTTGGCGATCACGATGTCGGGATTCATGATCTCGACGTCGTGATCGAGCTGTATGTCGGCGCCGGTGACGACGCCCGGACCTTTTTTCGAGATCCTGAGCTCGGCGGTATCGCGCGTGTGCATGCGGACGGCGACCTGCTTCAGGTTCAGGAGGATGTCGACGACGTCTTCCTGCACGCCTTCGATGCTCGTGTATTCGTGGAGCACACCGTCGATCTCGGCCTCCGTAATGGCCGCGCCGGGCATCGACGACAGCAAGATGCGCCGTAGTGCGTTGCCGAGCGTATGACCATAACCGCGCTCGAAAGGCTCGATCGTGACCTTCGCGTGAAGATCATTGACGGGCGCGACTTTGACGACTCGCGGCTTCAGAAACTCGTTAACAGATTCCTGCATGGGTGTAACTCCTGGTTATTTCGAGTACAGCTCGACGACGAGGTTTTCGTTGATGTCGGGAAGGATGTCTTCACGATCCGGCAACGACTTCAGCGTGCCCGTCATCTTCTTTGCATCTACGTCGACCCACTCGGGCAGACCGACCTGCGACGCGATTTCCAGCGCGTTCTGGATGCGCAGCTGTTTTTTCGCTTTTTCGCGAACGCCGACGGCATCGCCGGCGCTGACCTGTGCGGACGGAATGTTGACTACCTGGCCGTTCACCTCGATGCCCTTGTGGCTGACGAGCTGGCGAGCTTCCGCGCGCGTCGACGCGAAGCCCATCCGGTAGACGACGTTGTCCAGGCGGCCCTCGAGCAGGCGCAGCAGGTTTTCACCCGTCGAACCCTTCAGCTGGGCAGCCTTTTTGTAATAGTTGCGGAACTGCCGCTCGAGGACGCCGTACATGCGACGCAGCTTCTGCTTTTCGCGCAGCTGCAGGCCGTAGTCCGACAGGCGCGGACGACGCTGCGCCGCACCGCCCGGGGGCACCTCGAGCTTGCACTTCGACTCGAGCGGCCGTACGCCGCTCTTCAAAAACAGGTCCGTGCCTTCACGGCGGGACAGTTTGCATTTTGGTCCAAGATATCTTGCCATTACTTACTCTCTGTTCACGGCGGCGTGGCTATACGCGACGCTTCTTTGGGGGACGGCAGCCGTTATGAGGGATGGGTGTCACGTCTTCGATGTGCTGGATACGAAAACCGAGCGCGTTGAGCGCCCTGACGGCAGATTCCCTGCCCGGACCCGGCCCGCGGACCCGCACGTCGACGTTCTTGACGCCGAATTCGAGGGCCGCCCGGCCTGCCTTCTCGGACGCAACCTGCGCCGCGAACGGCGTGGACTTGCGCGAGCCGCGGAAACCGCATCCTCCAGCGGTCGCCCACGACAGGGCATTACCCTGACGGTCGGTGATCGTGATGATCGTGTTATTGAAGGAAGCGTGGATGTGCGCAATTGCGTCAATCACGTGCTTCTTCACTTTCTTTTTTCGAGCTTCTGCCATCGTCTAATGACCCTTATTTCTTGATCGGACGGCGCGGCCCCTTGCGGGTGCGCGCATTCGTGCGCGTGCGCTGGCCCCGCAAAGGCAGCCCGCGACGATGACGGATGCCGCGGTAGCAACCGAGGTCCATCAAGCGCTTGATGTTCATCGAGGTCTCGCGGCGCAGATCGCCCTCGACGACGAAGTTCGCCACCGCGTTGCGAATGCCTGCGACTTCCGGTTCCGCCAGGTCCTTGACCATAGTATCCGGCGCGATGCCTGCAGCTTCGCAGATCTGCTTCGCGCGCGTGTTGCCGATTCCGTAAATCGAGGTCAACGCGACCACGACGTGCTTGTTAACCGGGATATTGATGCCTGCTATACGAGCCACTGTCTGTTACCTTTTCAATCAGCCCTGTCGCTGCTTATGACGTTTGTCGGTGCAGATGACGCGCACCACGCCATTACGGCGGATGACCTTGCAGTTCCTGCACATCCTTTTCACTGATGCCCTGACTTTCATCGTCGTCTCCTGTTCCGATCCGTATTAGCGGACCGTGCCGCTGCGCCCGTAGTTGCGCAGGTTGGCCTTTTGCATCATGCCCTCGTACTGATGGCTCATCGCATGCGCCTGCATCTGCGACATGAAGTCCATCGTTACGACGACGAGAATCAACAACGAGGTGCCGCCGAAGTTGAACGGCACGCTCGGGTAGAACATGCGGAACATCTCGGGCAACAGGCAGACGCCGGCGATATAGATCGCGCCCCAGAACGTCAGCCGGGTCAGTACCCGGTCGATGTATTCCGCTGTTTGCGCGCCCGGCCGGATACCCGGCACGAACGCGCCACTCCGCTTCAGGTTATCGGCCGTATCCTTCGAGTTGTACTGGATGGCCGTATAAAAGAAACAGAAGAAAATGATCAGCGCCGCGTACAGGATCACGTAGATCGGCTGTCCGGGACCGAGATTGGCGCCGAGCGTCTGCAGGGCGCTCTGGAATGCGCCGGGCTCGGCCGACTGGCCGAAGAATTGCGCGACCGTCGCCGGGAACATCAGGATGCTCGACGCGAAGATCGGCGGGATGACGCCCGACATATTGATCTTGAACGGCAGGTGCGTGGACTGTGCGGCATACATCCGCCGGCCCTGCTGACGCCGCGCGTAGTTGACCGTGATGCGTCGCTGCGCGCGCTCCATGTAGACCACGAAGACGGTGGCGGCGATGCCGCCGAGCAGCAACAGGATGGCCGTGGCCGGCGACATTTCGCCGTTGCGGACCAGCTCCGCCGTGCCCGCCACTGCGGCCGGCAGTCCAGCGACGATGCCGGCGAAGATGATCATCGAGATGCCGTTGCCGATGCCGCGCTCGGTGATCTGCTCGCCGAGCCACATCAGGAACATCGTGCCCGTGACGAGCGTGATGCACGCGGTGATCAGGAACGCCGGTCCCGGCGTAACAACCACGCCCGGCTGGCTCTGCAGCCAGGAGGCGGCGGCGATCGACTGGAACGAGGCCAGGGCGACCGTGCCGTAACGGGTGTACTGAATGATCTTGCGCCGGCCTGACTCGCCCTCTTTCCTGAGCTGCTGCAGCGGCTCGACGAGATGACTCGCCATCTGCATGATGATCGAGGAAGAGATGTACGGCATGATGCCGAGCGCGAAGATGCCGAAGCGCGCCAGCGCGCCGCCCGAGAATAGGTTGAACAACGCCAGCATGTTGCCGGCCTGCTGGTCGAAGAAGTCCGCAAGCGCGCCCGGGTCCACGCCAGGCACGGGAATGAACGTGCCGGCGCGGAACACGATCAATGCTCCTATCAGGAACAGGATTCGCGCTTTCAGCTCCTGCAGCTTGCTGCCGGCCTTGGCGGCATCTGCGGGGTTCATTTGCGGTCTATTTGCCACGCTTCTCTCGTCTTCGTGCCCGTTACTCTACGGATCCGCCCGCCGCTTCGATCGCAGCGCGCGCGCCCTTGGTGACCGCCAGGCCCTTGACCTTGACGGCTTTGTCCAGTTCGCCGGACTTGATCACCTTGACCTTGGTGACGTGCGCCGGCACCAGGCTCAGCTTTTTGAGGCAGTCCATGTCGATGACGTCAGCCGTCGGGATGGCGAGCTCGTGCAGCCTGAGTTCGGCCGTATTGCGCGCCATCCGCGAGCGGAAGCCCACCTTCGGCAGGCGACGCTGCAGCGGCATCTGGCCGCCTTCGAAGCCGACCTTGTGATAGCCGCCGGAACGCGCGTGCTGGCCCTTCTGTCCGCGACCACAGGTCTTGCCCTGGCCCGCGGCATGACCGCGGCCAAACCGCTTGCCGGCCTTCTTGGCGCCCTTGCCGGGCGACAGTTCATTGAGACGCATCTCAGACTTCCTCTACCGAAAGGAGGTACGAAACCTTGTTAATCATGCCGCGGTTCTCAGGCGTATCCAGCACCGTCACGGTCTGACGGATCTTGCGCAGTCCGAGGCCGGCAACACACGCTTTGTGACTTTTGAGCCTGCCGAAGCGGCTCTTTACCAGCGTCACTTTCAACTCTTTGGGATTCGCCATCGTTTCAATCTCTTACCAGTACCTGCCGCCTGGATTACGCCAGGATTTCCTTGATCTTCTTGCCGCGCTTCGCCGCGATCTGCCGCGGTGAGTGAATGTTCTCGAGGCCGCTGATGGTCGCGCGCACGACGTTGATCGGGTTGCGCGAGCCATAGCTCTTGGCCAGCACGTTGCGCACACCGGCGCACTCGAACACGGCGCGCATCGCGCCTCCGGCGATCACGCCGGTGCCTTCCGAGGCCGGCTGCATGTATACATAGGTCGCGCCATGGCGTCCTTTCTTCGCGTACTGCAGGGTCTCGTTCGTCAGGTGGACCTTGATCATGTTCTTGCGCGCAGCCTGCATCGCCTTCTGGATCGCCACCGGCACCTCGCGGGCCTTGCCGTAACCGAAGCCGACGTGGCCATTGCCATCGCCGACGACGGTCAGCGCGGTAAACCCGAACTGGCGGCCGCCCTTCACGACTTTTGCGACACGATTCACCGCGACCAGTTTTTCGATCAGGTCGTCGCTGCTCTGCTGTTGATCATTTCTTGCCATATTTACTCTCAGCCTGGTTTATCGAGGCTGCCTTCTAGAATTTGAGCCCTGCTTCGCGTGCAGCCTCGGCCAGCGCCTTGACGCGGCCGTGATACCGGAAACCCGAACGGTCGAACGCGACCGTATCGATGCCGGCTGCTTTCGCTTTCTCGGCGATACGCGCACCGACGATCGCGGCAGCCCCGGTGTTGCCCGTGCCGTTGGTGCCCTTGCGCACGTCTTTCTCCAGTGTCGACGCCGATGCCAGCACGGTGCCGCCATCCGGCGCGATGATCTGCGCATAGATGTGGCGCGGCGTGCGATGAACCGACAGCCGGTTGACGGCCAGTTCGTGGATCTTTGCGCGCGCTTTGCGGGCGCGGCGAAGTCGATTTTGTTTCTTGTCGAGTTTCATGTTCGAACCTGTTACTTCTTCTTCGCTTCCTTGATCACTACCCGCTCATCGGCGTAGCGAACGCCCTTGCCCTTGTAAGGCTCGGGTGGCCGGTGGCGACGAATCTCCGCGGCCGCCTGGCCGACCTTCTGTTTGTCAATGCCCTTGACGACCACTTCCGTCTGGCTCGGCGTCTCGACCGAGACGCCTTCGGGCATCTCGTAGACCACCGGGTGCGAGAAACCCAGCGTCAGGTTGAGCTTGTTGCCCTGCGCCTGCGCGCGGTAGCCGACGCCGACCAGCTCCAGCTTCTTCTCGAAACCTTCGCTGACGCCCTGGACCATGTTCGCGAGCAGCGCCCGGGTCGTCCCGGCGATCGCCGTGGCGAAACGGGAGCCGGAGCGTGGCATCACGGTGATGGCGTTGTCTTCCTGCTTCAGCTCTACTTCTGAATTCAGCTCCATCGACAGCTGACCTTTGCTCCCCTTCATGGAAGCGGTCATTCCCGACAGCTTGAATTCGACGCCCTGCGGCAAGTCAACGGGTGCTTTTGCAACTCTGGACATTGTTCAAATCTCTCTTCGTGAAGACGTGACCAACCGTTACGAAACGGTGCAGATCACCTCGCCACCAATACCTTTTTCCCGTGCCGCGCGATCGCTCATGACGCCCGCTGAAGTCGACACGATGGCAATGCCCAGGCCGCCGAGCACTTTCGGCAGATCTTCTTTGCCCTTGTAAATCCGCAGGCCTGGCTTGCTGATCCGTTTAACGGTCTCGATGACCGGCGCGCCCTCGAAGTACTTGAGCTCGACGGTCAGCGACTTCTCCGAGCCCTCGCCCGACGTCTCGAAATTCGTGATATAGCCCTCGTCCTTCAGGACGGTGGCGATCGCTTCCTTCTGCTTCGAAGCCGGCATAGACACGCTCACCTTGCGGGCCTTCTGGCCATTGCGGATGCGCGTCAGCATGTCGGCGATAGGATCGGTCATACCCATGTTCTTATCTCCCCTACCAGCTCGACTTCGTGAGGCCCGGAATCTCGCCCTTCATGGCGGCTTCGCGGAGCTTGTTCCGGCCCAGGCCGAATTTGCGATACACGCCGTGCGGCCTCCCGGTAATGGAACACCGGTTCCTCTGGCGTGACGGGCTCGAGTCCCTGGGCAGCGAATTCAGCCTGGCGACCGCCACCGCGCGATCTTCGTCGCTCGTGTTCAGGTTGCGAATAATTTTCTTCAGCTCGGCCCGCTTTGCCGCATACTTGCGGACGAGCTTTTCGCGCTTGATCTCTCGCTGAAGCATCGACTTCTTTGCCAAGTTAGTAATCCTTATGTTGTCTATCTATTGCCACGCCAATCGAAATCTGTAGTTCGAGGGGCACGCTATTTCTTAAACGGAAAGTTGAACGCTTCGAGGAGCGCCCGACCTTCATCGGCGTTCCGAGCCGAGGTGGAAATCGTGATGTCGAGACCGCGAATGGCGTCGATCTCGTCGTAGTTGATCTCCGGGAAAATAATTTGCTCGGAGACCCCCATGCTGTAGTTGCCCTGCCGGTCGAAAGACTTCGGATTCAGGCCGCGGAAGTCGCGAATACGCGGAATCGCGATATTCACGAGCCGGTCCAGGAATTCGTACATGCGTTCACGGCGCAGCGTCACCTTGCAGCCGATCGGGTAGCCGTCACGAATCTTGAAACCTGCCACTGACTTGCGCGCCAGGGTCTTGACCGCCCTCTGTCCAGCGATCTTTTCCATGTCGCCGAGCGCGTTCTCGAGCACCTTCTTGTCGGCCACGGCCTCGCCTACGCCCATGTTCAGCGTAATCTTGGTGATGCGCGGCACCTGCATCACGTTATCCAGGCCGAGCTTTTTCTGGATCTGGCCCTTGAGCTCGTTATCGAATTGTTCCTGTAGTCTTGCCATTTTCAAAACTCTGGTGGTGGTGTCACCCTGTATCGCCCGCTGGGCGGGCTCCTACGGCGCCTCCGTTAAGCCATTCCTAGATGTCGACCGTTTCGCCGGACGAACGAAAAATCCGCTCTTTCGAGCCGTCGTCATTGACCCGAATGCCGACCCGCTCGCCCTTCTTCGTCTTCGGATTGAAAACCAGCACGTTCGAGATATCGAGCGGCATTTCGCGATCGACGATACCGCCCTGCACGCCCATGTTCGGGTTCGGCTTCTGGTGCTTCTTGACGACGTTCACGCCTTCCACAAGCAGACGATCGTCTTGCAAAACCTGCAGCACGGTGCCGCGGCGGCCCTTGTCCTTGCCGGCGATCACGACTACTTCATCGCCTTTTCTGATCTTGTTCATCGTATGTATCCAGCCGGCCTCAGAGTACTTCCGGCGCCAGCGAAATGATCTTCATAAACTGATTGGTGCGAAGCTCGCGCGTCACCGGGCCGAAGATACGGGTACCGATCGGCTCGAGTCGCGCGTTCAGCAACACGGCGGCATTGCCGTCAAAGCGAATCAGCGAACCGTCCTGGCGGCGAACGCCCTTGCGAGTACGAACGACCACGGCATTGTAGATTTCTCCTTTCTTGACCTTGCCGCGGGGAATCGCATCCTTGACGCTGACCTTGATCACGTCGCCGACAGCGGCATACCGGCGCTTCGAACCGCCGAGCACCTTGATGCACTGTATGCGCCTGGCGCCCGAGTTATCGGCCGCGTCGAGGACTGTCTGCATCTGAATCATGGCTTTATTCCGTCACTCAAACTCGTAACTGCTTCGCTTACTGCTCGGGCGCGCGCTCGACGATGTCGACCACCCGCCATGCCTTGTTCTTGGCAATGGGCCGGCATTCGCTGATCGTGACGCGGTCGCCAGTCTTGCACTCGTTGTTTTCATCATGCGCCATCAGCTTCGTCGTGCGGCGGATGTATTTGCCGACAACCGGGTGCTTTTGAAGGCGCTCGATGGCTACCGATACGGTCTTGTCCATCTTGTCGCTGACCACGCGGCCAACGATCTTGCGCTGAACCTTCTGTTCCGTCGCTTGTTCGTTCATTCGTTCTCACTCTTCGCCTTGAGTTCGGATATGACCGTCTTCACTCGTGCAATGTCTTTTCTCACGCGTCCGTATTCGTGCGGACGGCTCAACTGGCCGGTCGCTCGCTGCATGCGCAGGTTGAACTGCTCGCGACGCAGGTCCAGAACCTCCTGCTCCAGCTCGTCGACGGATTTACCTCTCAGATCTTCTACCCTCATCACATCACCTGCCGCGTAACGAAGGTGGTCTGGAACGGCAGCTTGGCCGCTGCAAGGCGGAACGCCTCTCGGGCCACGTCCTCGGCCACGCCTTCCATCTCGTAAAGCACACGCCCCGGCTGGATCTGGCAGACCCAGTACTCGACGTTGCCCTTACCCTTACCCTGGCGAACTTCCAGGGGCTTCTTGGTAATCGGCTTGTCGGGGAAGACGCGGATCCAGATCTTGCCGCCACGCTTGATGTGGCGGGTCATCGCGCGACGACCTGCCTCGATCTGCCGCGCCGTCATCCGACCGCGCTCCGTCGCCTTGAGGCCATACTCGCCGAAAGCCACGGTGCTGCCACGCAGCGCGAGTCCGCGATTGCGACCCTTCATCTGCTTGCGAAACTTTGTTCTCTTGGGCTGTAACATTGCTCTCTACCTGGGAACCGCTGACTCAGCCGGCTGCCGCTTCCTTCTCCTCGGCCGATGCCGACTCGGGGCGGTCGAAGACCTCGCCTTTGAAAATCCAGACCTTCACGCCGATCACGCCATACGTCGTATGGGCCTCGGCCAGGCCGTAATCGATGTCCGCGCGCAGGGTGTGCAGCGGCACGCGGCCTTCGCGGTACCACTCGGAGCGCGCGATCTCGGCGCCGTTCAGTCGACCGCCGACCTTGACCTTGATGCCTTCGGCGCCGACGCGCATCGTGTTGGTCACCGCGCGCTTCATGGCGCGACGGAACATGACGCGGCGCTCGAGCTGCTGAGCGATCCCTTCGGCCACCAGCTGCGCGTCGAGCTCGGGCTTCCTGACTTCGGCGATGTTGATGCGTACGTCGTTGACGTGCATCTTGACCATCTGCGCGACTTCTGCCCTGAGCTTTTCGATGTCCTCGCCTTTCTTGCCGATCACGATGCCCGGACGCGCCGTATGAATCGTGATGTTGGCTTTCTTGGCCGGACGCTCGATTGAAATCCGGCTCACCGAAGCGTCCTTGAGTTTCTTCTTGATGAACTCGCGAACCCGGTAATCCATGTGCACGTAATCAGGGAATTCCTTCGAATCGGCATACCACTTGGACGTCCAGTCCTTGACGATGCCGAGGCGAATGCCTGTTGGATGTACTTTCTGACCCATGTTTACTTCTCGTCTTCCCTATTCGATATTTCGAATTCGGATTGTTAGACCTCTACTCGTCGCCGACCTTGATCGTGATGTGGCTGTTGCGCTTGATGATGCGAGTGCCACGGCCCTTGGCGCGTGCCCGGTACCGACGGTAAGTCGGCGCCTCATTCACTTCGATCTTCGAAACTTTCAGTTCGTCGATATCCGCGCCGTGATTGTGTTCCGCATTGGCGATCGCCGACTCCAGGACCTTTTTCACGATGCGCGCGCTTTTCTTCGGCGAGAAGGTAAGCGTTTTCAGCGCCTCATCCACATGCTTGCCGCGGATGGCGTCCGCCATCAGCCGGCATTTCTGCGGCGAGATCCGCGCGTAGCGAAGCGTTGCTGCAACCTGCATGATTGACTCCCGTCCTACTTGGTCTTCCGGTCACCGGAGTGACCTTTGAATGTTCGCGTGACCGCAAACTCGCCGAGCTTGTGGCCCACCATGTTCTCCGAAATCAGCACAGGCACGTGCTGGCGGCCGTTGTGGATGGCGATCGTCAGGCCGACCATGTCGGGCAGCACCATCGAACGGCGCGACCAGGTCTTGATCGGCCGCCGGTCGTTCGTCTTCGCCGCTTCTGCGACTTTCTTCTGCAGGTGCGTATCTACAAACGGGCCCTTTCTAACTGAACGTGGCATTTAAACTTTCCTATTTCTTGCGCTTGCGGCGACGGACGATCATGCCGTCCGTGCGCTTGTTCGCGCGCGTCTTGTAACCCTTCGTCGGCGTGCCCCACGGGCTGACCGGATGCCGGCCGCCGGAAGTGCGGCCTTCACCACCGCCATGCGGATGGTCGACCGGGTTCATGGCAACGCCGCGAACCGTCGGGCGGACACCCCTCCAGCGCTTCGCGCCGGCCTTGCCGAGTTTGCGCAGGTTGTGTTCGCCATGACCGACCTCACCGACCGTCGCGCGACAGTCGATGTGAATCTTGCGCATCTCGCCGGAACGCAGGCGGATGGTCGCGTAAGCGCCCTCGCGTGCGGCCAGCTGCGCAGTGCCGCCGGCGGAACGGACCAGCTGGCCGCCCTTGCCCGGCTTCATCTCGATGTTGTGGATCAGGGTACCGACCGGAATGCTCTTCAATGGCAGCGCATTGCCCGGCTTGATCGGCGCTTCCTCACCACTCGAAATCGGCGTGCCCTCACTGACGCCCTTGGGCGCGAGGATGTAGCGACGCTCACCGTCGGCATACTTGACCAACGCGATATGCGCGCTGCGGTTCGGGTCGTATTCGAGCCGCTCGACGACGCCCGGTACACCGTCCTTGTCGCGCTTGAAGTCGATGATCCGGTAGCGCTGCTTGTGCCCGCCGCCGTGGTGACGGACCGTGATGCGGCCATTGTTGTTGCGGCCCCCGCTCTTGGTCTTCTTGTCGACCAGCGCCTCGTGGGGCTTGCCCTTGTGCAGGCCGGGGGTCCGGACCGCGACCTGGAATCTCCGTCCCGCGGACGTCGGTTTTGATTTGTGTAATGCCATCGTTGTCTACCGTTCGCCTTATTCGCCGCCGAGGAAATCGATGCTCGAGCCTTCGGCCAGCTTGACGTACGCCTTCTTCCAGTTCGGACGACGACCGCGGGTCATGCCGTGGCGTTTCTGCTTGCCGCGGTAATTCATGACCGTCACCTTGTCGACGGATACCTCGAACAGCAGCTCGACAGCCTGCTTGATCTCGGACTTGGTCGCGTCCGGACGAACCTTGAACACGATCTGGTTCTGCTCGGCCGAGAAGTGCGCCTTTTCAGACAGGTGCGGCCCTTCGATGACCGTCATCACCCGTTCCTGGTATGCCGCAGTGCTCATGACAGGCGCTCCTCGATCAGTTTCAGGGCCGGGACCGTCATCAGTACCTTTTCGAAGCGCATCAAAGCGACCGGGTCGATCGATGCCGCATCGCAGATACCGACGTTCGGCAGATTGCGCGCGGACAGGAAGACCTTCTCGTCGAATGCCTCATTCACGATCAGGACACTGTCCAGGTCGAGTTTCTTCAGCATCGCCGCGAGCTCTCTGGTCTTCGGCGCCTTCATCTCGATCGAATCGGTGATGACCAGTCGATCCTGCCTCACCAGCTCCGAGACCACCGAGCGCAACGCCGCGCGATACATCTTCTTGTTGACCTTCTGGCTGTAGTCACGGGGCTGCGCCGCGAATGCACGACCACCGCCGACCCAGATCGGGCTGCGGATCGTGCCGGCACGGGCGCGGCCGGTGCCTTTCTGCCGCCAGGGCTTGGCGCCACCGCCGCGGACTGCGGACCGGTTCTTCTGCGCCTTGGTGCCGGCGCGACCGCCGGCGAGAAACGCGGTGACCACCTGGTGCACCAGCGGTTCGTTGAAATCTGCGCCGAAAGCGCTGTCTGCGACGTCGACACTGCCGCTGCCTGCCATCTTGATCTTCATGACGTCGCTCCCGCTTTCACCGACGGCTGCACGACGACACGGCCGCCTTTGTGGCCCGGAACGGCGCCCTTGATCAGGAGCAGGTTGCGTTCCGCGTCGACGCGAACGACTTCGAGGTTCTGTGCGGTGCGGCGCACGTTACCCATGTGGCCGGACATCTTCTTGCCCTTGAACACGCGGCCCGGCGTCTGGTTCTGACCGATCGAGCCCGGCGCCCGATGCGCAAGCGAGTTACCGTGCGTGGCATCCTGGGTGCGGAAGTTGTGGCGCTTGACGGTACCGGCAAAGCCTTTACCGATCGTCGTGCCGATAACGTCGACTTTCTGACCAGCTTCAAAAAGGTCGACGCGTAATTCCGTGCCGACCTCATACGCCGTCTCATCGCTTTCAGCGATGCGAAGTTCCCTGATTAGGTCGCCGGCTTCGACCTTCGCCTTGGCGAAGTGGCCGGCTTCAGGTTTGGACACGCGGGACGCTTTGCGACTGCCTGCAGTCACCTGCAGGGCGCGATAGCCGTCATTCTCCACGGTCTTGACCTGTGTGATCCGGTTTGGCTGTGCCTCGATCACGGTGACAGGGATCGAAATCCCGTCTTCCGTGAAGACACGTGTCATGCCGCACTTGCGGCCAACGAGACCCATTGTCATCTCAAAAACCTCACACCGACTTCGATTGGCCGGCGCCTATCTCAAATTCAGGTTTGTATGTGTATCTTTTCACCGCATCGACTACGGTTGGCCGATGCTGTCTTGCGTCGTGATCGCCCGCCAGGCGGGTTCTTGCGACACATTCACGGGTCTCCTAGACACGCGAAAGGGCCAGCCAACGTCTGGAACATTTACCCTGTTCCGTGACTTTTGGAGCTGACCCCAATCCGGTAAAACCGGCTGTCCGGGATTTGCCGAGTACGCCTTCGGTTTCCTGGCGACCTAACATTAAGCGCCACAAGGCGTTAAGCCGTGTGACGCCGTTTCTCGAACCTGGCCGACTCCCGGACCGGCCAGATCCTGCGAGCCCGCCATTATACTGCGGCGAAGCCCTTATTCAAGCATTTTGTAAGATTATTTTTGCTCTAAAAATCAATGCCTTAAGGCAAAAAACATAGCCGTCCGCAGCCTGTCGACGGGCATCCGGTCAATTGTGCCTGATTCAGCCGGATCGGGACGTCCACGCCCAATGCGCCCCAATTTGCCTGCGCAGCATTCGAGGGCATTTTGGTCGCTGCAAATTGATCTTTAGTGCGATACCTGCGACCGGTTCTCTCAGTTCAGTTTGATTTGAACGTCAACGCCGGCAGGCAACTCGAGCTTCATCAGCGCGTCGACCGTCTTGTCGGTCGGATCGACGATGTCCATCAGCCGTTTATGGGTGCGGATCTCGTACTGATCCCTGGCGTCCTTGTTGACGTGCGGGGAGATCAGCACGGTGTAGCGTTCCATCTTCATCGGCAGCGGGATCGGACCCTTGACGGTCGCACCGGTGCGCTTGGCCGTCTCGACGATTTCACGCGCCGAATTGTCGATCAGCCGGTGATCGAACGCTTTCAGCCGGATGCGGATATTTTGATTGGTAGCCATATCTGTCTTTAGCTCAATTCGGAGTCAGAGCATGGCTCTGACCTCCGGGTTTCTTATTCGATGATCTTCGCTACGACGCCGGCGCCGACGGTG
>JABAOE010009791.1_pt3 | contig 47902 bp, 42 predicted proteins | sample 7062141 | NCBI WGS metagenome assembly JABAOE01 (sample SAMN14538627, study PRJNA623070) | marine sediment metagenome | biome: marine biome [ENVO:00000428]; feature: marine pelagic biome [ENVO:01000023]; material: deep marine sediment [ENVO:00002113] | place: India: Gulf of Khambhat ... | reverse complement strand
GGGGTGCTAAAGCTCTCGGCCGGGACGATTTGGGCCGGCTCGCCCCGGGAGCCAAGGCCGATGTAGCAATCATCAACCAACGTTCCACCCGCTATGGACCTGTCCGTGACCCCATCACCGCTCTCGTAGAGTCTGGATGTGGGGCGGACGTGGAAACGGTGCTCGTGAATGGTGAAGTAGTCGTCGATGAGGGTCATTCCACGAAAATTGATGAAGAAGACCTCTACAACCGTGCCCATGCGGCCGCGAACCGGGCATGGGATAATTGGTCCAAGCGGGACTGGGCGGGAAGGTCAGTCGAACAAATCATTCCGCCGGCCTTTCCCACCCGGTCCTGACCGTGATTGACTTAAGAGCGCTTTCACCCGTCATCCCTGTCTTTGCTCTGATCGGGATCGGATTTATCTTCGCCCGCTGGAAGAAAATCTCCCTCGAATCCATCACCGATTTCATCGTCTTTCTTGCCAGCCCGTCACTGGTCTTTACCTCCCTATCGTCCAAGCCTCTCATGGCCACGGACCTTTTGGATCTCCTGGCTGGCGTGGCAGGATTCATGGGCGGTGTAGGGATCTTAGTTACGATTTATTCATTCGTGTTTCGATTCCGCTCCCGGGGTTTTATATTACCCGCCCTATTCATCAATGCTGGGAATATGGGCATACCCTTGGCGCTCTTTGCATTCGGTGAGCCTGGGCTCCAGCGCGCGTCCATTTGTTTTGTGATCATGTCTACGCTTCAAAATTCACTGGGCGTCTATCTCGTCAGCGGCGAACGCGGTTGGCGGGAAATTTTCCGCCTGCCTCTCATTTACGCAACCGCATTGGGACTGTTCGTTAACGTAAACCAGATCCAGATTCCTTGGTCCATCTTTGAACCTATTCGCATGCTGGGGTTCTCCACTATCCCGCTGATGCTGGTGAGTCTTGGTTATCGATTGAGCAGCTTGAAGTCCATCACCTGGGGCCATTCCGTTGCCGGCTCTCTCATCCGTATCCTTGGGGGGTTCGCATCAGCTTATCTCACCGTGACACTACTAGGCATCGGGGGCGTTAACCGTCAGGTGATTTTGTTGTACAGTTCCCTCCCGTCGGCCGTGGCTAATTTCGTGTTTACGGAGAAATACCGCCAGGACCCCGAGCTTGCGGCCTCCATCGTCGTGATAACAACTCTGCTCTCCCTGTTCACCATCCCTGTTGTCCTTTCACTGATTCTTTAATTGAGGAGGAACGATCATGGAAAATGCGCGCTTTATCGACGTCAATGGCGTCGGGACCCGTTACTTCGACAAGGGGAGCGGCGAAGTCGTCGTGTTCTTTCACGGGAGCCACTTTGGCACCATGGACGCCTGCGACAGCGCAAACGACTGGGACACGAACTTCGACCGGCTGGCGGAATGGTTTCGCGTCATCGCCGTCGACAAGCTGGGCCAGGGACACACGGACAATCCCAAACGGGACGAGGACTACACTCCCGGCGCTGTGGTGCAACATGCCTACGAGTTTTTAATGGCGTTGGGATTGCAAAACGTTCATGTCGTGGGCCATTCTCGGGGCGGTTATCTGGTAGGGCGTCTGACCCTCGAGCATCCAGAAATCGTTCGCTCCTGTATCATCGTCGACAGCGGGACCTTGGCGCCAGGTCCTGCCAATACCCAGTTGATCATGGCCAACGCTCCAAACCCCCGGCTCACGCGGGAGAGTCAGCGCTGGGTCATCGAGCACTATTCCCACACCTATGATCACATTACGGATAAGTTCTTGGACGGCGCCGTGGAGATCGCCAACCTTCCAAAGTACCGGGAAGCCGTCAAAAAGATGGAGGACCAGGGTCTTAAAGGAAAACTCTTTATGCCGCGACTCACCCTGGACAAAGACGAGACCTTAAACTGGATCCTCCAGGGGCGGCTCAAGACCCCCACACTGGTGGTCTGGGGCAAAAACGATCCCACGGCCTCCCTGCGGCGGGGTCAAGCCCTCTACGAACTCATCGCCGACAGCGCGCCCATTGCGGAGATGCACGTCATCAACAAGGCGGGGCACTTCTGCTATCGAGAACAGCCGGAGACGTTCAATCAGGTCATCCGGGGTTTCGTTGAGAAAGTCAGCCTGGCTTCCCGCACCGCGTGATGCTATCACCTCCGCACGCCAGTGGTTTTATGTATTTCTTTGTTAGACCGACAAATTGCTCAACAGAACGACCGCAACACCCAAATTCACAAATTCCAAGCACCAAATCTCAAACAATCTTTAACTCGATCAAATCCGAAATCTTAAATTCGAAATTCTAAACAATACCAAAATTCAAATTACCTAAATCTTAAACCATTCGACACCTATTGACCTAAGCATTGCCAAGATTTTGTTCGAACTCGTTTAGGATATTAGGTTTTTGATCATTGAGATTTGTTTTGAGTTTCGGAATTCGAATTTGGAGTTTTAACTATACTTGGCGCCCTTTGCGTCTTTGCGCGAGATGCTTTTTGCCCGTTGACCTAACACGAGGATGAGATTAGATCACCCATTCGATTGGCTTGTTCTTACTGGTCTTTGAACCGGGTAAAAACTCGACGGGTATTGCCCTCGTAAATCTGACGGCGATCGTCGCCGGACAGCCAGTCAATCCCGTCAATTAAAAACTTGAGGTCGTCCATGGAACGTCCCGTTTCCGGATCCCGCGCCGAGCCGGTGCCTGGCCGCTCCGTGCCGAAGAGGCAATTTTTTACACCGGCGACTTTAAACAGCAACTCAAGGGCCTCTTTGGAGTAAAGAGCAGTATCAAAATAGAGTCTCCTGAGGCTTTCCTCGAAACGCTCATTCAACGCCCTGCGGCCGCTGCGGTCGTAAAAGCCGCGAAACCGACCCAACTGATAAGGAATGGCGCCGCCGCCATGACAAACAATCAACTTGAGGTTGGGAAAATCGAGAAACACCCTGGATTCCAGCAGGGAAATGATTGCAATGCTCTCTTCATTGATGAAATGCAAGGTATAGGGCTCCCGCGGGTTGCAGTACTGGGTGGAGTGAATCAGCGCGGGCACGTCCAATTCGACGAGTTTCTCGTAGAGGGGATACCAGTATTCATCGCCGAGAGCCGGTGGCGGCGGGTAAAAGCCCTCGCCTGGATCGGGATTCAACAGACATCCCACGAAACCCAACTCCGTTACACAGCGCTCGAGCTCAGCGACCCAGCTCTTGGGACTGTTTTTTGGATTTTGCGGTAACCCTGCCACGCCGCGAAAAAGATCCGGGTGCAGCTTGCACTGGCGATGGATTACGTTGTTGACCTCTTCAATGTACCAGCGGCCGATTCTTTCCGGCTGTTCGTGATGAGCCATGGAGATGGGGCGCGGAGATAGAAATTGCATTTCCGTACCCACCTCACGGACCTGGTCAATGAGGGACTTCCCTCGGAACGTGGGTTTGTTCAAAGGCTCATCAATTTCTTCATCGGAAAGCTTGAGCTCGCCCCGTCCATGGCTCCCCCTGAAATTGAGCTGCCCCAACCAATAAGACTGTAGCTTGCTAGGCGCGAGATTGTGGCCATGGACGTCAATAATCATAAGAACTCCTATTGAAACTTAATTCCTTGACCAAAACGCACCAGGGGCCCGTACAAGGCAGGCCCCTGGCTAACAGAACACGGATTTAAACTACGCCGCGGAAGCCTTTAGATTTTGATAATGATGTGATTTGGATACCGGTCCGATTCCTTGAATCAACTTTTGCCACCGCTGCCCCTCGTCGGTACCGCAAAACACTTCGCCGTCCGTCGTGCCGGCAAACAGAGCAAATCCGCCGTTCCAAACGTCCATGGCCATGGCCTCGATATTGCCACGAATGTGTTCGGGCAGTCCCTCGGTCAACACTTCCCAGGTCTGTCCTCCGTCCCTGCTCCGGGCAACTCGTGAATCCGCCGTATGCAGTGTTCTCCAGCTTCTCGGGCCGGTTTTCGCGCCCGCGGTAAAAAGCAGGCTGCTGTCGTTTGGGTGAACTAGGATCGGGTCCACGTATCCGATTCGGAAGTTTCTTGGCGTGAGGCTCTTCCAGCTCTCACCGACATTCTGACTGACGCAAACCCCTGCCGTCACCGTCTCATCGCAATTGGTGGTTGGCATAACCAGGTAAACCTTTTTCGGATCCGCAAGAGGGATCAGGACCCGGTGTGCGTCCGGATTCAACCCGGGAGACGTGGACCAGGTTTTTCCCCCGTCCGTAGTCTTGAGGACTCCACCCACTTCCACCGCGGCGAAAATTGTATCGGGATTGGTCGGATCAAAAGTGATATCTTTGACATGTGCCATATGCGGAGGGCCAGGGAAGGTCCACTTTTCGACGCCGGGGACCTGACGCAAACCAGGCAGTTCGCTCCAGTTTTTTCCCAGATCATCGCTGTAGAAAAGATGAGCCGGCTCGGTGCCTGCATAAAGCCGCGGGCGTCCTCCTACCTGTTGAAATGCCAGGGAGTATATTTCCCGATCTCCAATGCCCTGATCCCTTCGTTCCCAGTTCTGACCCAGATCTTTGCTGGCGTGGATGGTCTTTCCATAGGTGCCGGCAAACAAGGTCTGGCTCGTGGGCTCATAGATGAGCGCGCTGATATGCTCGTCGGGTAAAAACGTCTGCTGCGAACCCCAGGAACCGTTATCACGGGTGAAAGAAGCGACACCGTGGGCCGTGCCCACAAATAACCGGTCACTGGCTGATTCACCCACCGTCATCGTTTGACCTCCGGGCGATAAGCAAACAGGCATGGTATTTCCCCCTTTCAGATTTGTAACATGCTTCGGCGTCCAAAGAGCCTTGCCGTATATATTGGAAACTCTGGAATCTGTCAATTCTTCAAAGAATCGAAGTCATTTACAGGTCGGACCAGGTTCAAGACAGCCCGTAAAAGGCCTGGGAATTATCCCTAATAATCTTTTTCTTGACGGTATCGCTGAGATCAGAGCGAGCCACAAAGGTCTGAAGAGCCCGCACGTTTGAAAACGGATCGGTATGCCCGTAATCCGTTCCGATGATAAGGTTATCCTCCCCGGCGTACTGCATAATATAGGGCAGATGGTCCTCGTATTCACAGGTAATCCAAACGCGTTTGTTGGCCAAAAGCTCCGTGATTTTGTCTTTGGTCATTTTTGGGCCACGGATGACCCCTTCCAGTACCCAGACAAGCCATTGAGCCCCGGCTTCGATGAAACCCATTTTGAGTCGTGGAAACATCTCCGGCACGTCACTACGCAAGTAAGATAGGCAAGCACCGACGGTCGCGAACCGAAAAGTCCAGGACAGATTGTGTTTCAGGAGTTCGACGTTGGCGGGGTTACCGTTGGCGATATGAACTGTGATGGGCATGTTCAAATTTTGAGCCTCTTCGTAGAGGGGATAGAAGTAGGAATCGATCAGGTGATGGCTCCCCTCGATGGGCCGCAGGCAGATTCCTACCGCGCCGTGCTGCTTGCACCAGCGCACTTCCTCAATGGCATCAGAAATGCTCAGAGTCGGCGGCAGGCAGCTCCAGAGCAACCGCCCTTTTCCCCTCTTCCAGGTGTCCGCCAGCCAGCGATTATAACTCCTGCACAGCGCTATCTCTGCCGCCGCACGACGGGTCACCTGTTCAATCCACAGAGTATTGTGAAGCACCTGGATATCAATGCCTGTTTGATCCATGTGCTCTAGACGGAGGTCAACCCGGGCCATCTCCCGGGCTTCCGGGGCGGTGTTCATATCACGGCCGGTACGGCGGGAGAGCTCTTCAAGCTCCTGGGCCGTCAAGGACGGAAATCGAAAACCCACGACTTTGTCCTGGAGCACCCAATACTGGTGTTTAGGATCCTGGTCCGAGCCCACCAACATTGGGCGGTACTGCTGCTCGGACGTCTCCATATACGACCAGGTATCTTCTGATTCGATGACATGGGCATCCGCGTCTATGGCCAGTACCTTTTCACCGTTAATTGCCAACATGGAGCACCTCCGTAAAGGACGATCGTGCTTCGCCTAACCGGCAAAAAGAAAGCCTATTGGAAGGGCCAGGATCTGTCAATGCGGATTTCTGTCCTCTCATCCGTGAATCCATGGATCCTTCGACAGCCCAAATGAGGGCTACGGGAAAGTTGCTTGACATCAAACGATAGAGACGGGTAACATCCCTGAAATATTTGGTTTTAGAAAGGGACTCCCATGAGCGCTGAGTTATCCTTTTCCTTGTTAATTTTGCGTTTAGGCCTCGCGGTAACTTTTTTTGCCCACGGCGCGCAACAGCTACTGGGCTGGTACGGCGGTAAAGGATTCAAACCGACCATTGATAACTGGAAGGAAAAATATCAGATCCCCAAACCCATCGGTGCCATCGGGATCCTCAATGAATTCTTTGGCAGCTTTCTCCTGGTCGTGGGTTATCTGGTTCGCCCGGTGGCTCTGGGGCTTGTCATATTCATGGCGGTGGCCATCTGGAAGGCCCACTGGGGAAATGGTTTCTTCATGTCCCGTGGCCCAGGGCAAGGTAGCGGTATCGAGTTTTGCTTGGCGCTGCTCCTTATGTCCCTGGCCTTGCTCATTGGCGGAGCCGGATCCATTTCTATGGAGTGGCTCCTCGGCTAAGAGCACGCAGAGGAATCTTTTCACCGTTCTCTTAGCCTGCTACTCGTTTACCTGGCTTGGTTATGTCGATTGCCGTCACGAGGTTTGCGATCCGGGGTGGGTCTTTTGCGCCTTAGGACCGCTGCGATGGACTTGCCCATGAAACGGAACAATAGCATGCACAAAGTTCTGCTGGTCTTCTCGCTGGTGGTGATCGTCAACCTTGGACTTTTGGTCGGCTCCGCCACGGCGGTGTTGGATCGTCTGATATTGATCTCCCCTCACTGGGAAGGCATCGAGTACGAATTTGAGCGGGCCTTCAAGATTCATTACAAGCGTGCCACCGGCCGGGACGTGGTGATGAACTGGCTGGACGTTGGCGGCACATCCGAAACGATTCGCTTTATTCAATCCGAGTTCAAGAACAAACCGGAAGGAATCGGCATCGACCTGTTTTTCGGCGGCGGCCTCGATCCATATCTCACCCTGAAGCAGGCGGGTCTCCTGGAAACCTATCGCTTGCCGCGCAGGCTCCTGAGTCAGATTCCCGCCCGTTTGGGCGGCGTCCCTCTCTATGACCCGGACTTTCAATGGTATGCGGCCACCCTTGCCGGCTTCGGGATTGTATACAACAAAGCCGTGCTCGGGCTAACTGGATTACCTGTCATTAAAACCTGGAAGGGCCTGGCCATGCCTCCCGCCTTTACCTGGGTGGGCACCGCGGATCCGCGCAAGAGCGGCAGCGTGCACATGGCCTATGAGATTATCTTGCAAGCCTACGGCTGGGATGAGGGTTGGAAAATAATTACAGGACTGGGAGCCAACGCACGCAAATTTACCAATTCCGCCAGCCAGGTACCCAAGGACGTGTCCATTGGTGAAGTGGCTTACGGACTTGCCATCGATTTTTACGCCTGGGCTCAAGTGGACGAGTTCGGTGCGGACAAGATCGGCTACGTCATGCCTGACAATTTGACCAACATCAACCCCGACTCCATTGGCATATTAAAGGGAGCGCCGAACAGGAAGGTTGCGGAGGCCTTCATCCGCTTTGTATTGTCAGAGCAGGGTCAAAAGCTCTGGTTATTAAATAAGGGCCTGCCGGACGGGCCCCAACGTTTTCAACTCAACCGCTTCAGCGTCCTACCCGCGCTTTACAGCAAGGTCAAACCGCAAGATACCTCCGTCCAGTTCAACCCCTTTAAATGGCGATCAGACTTTGCGTTCGACTCCGAGGTAGGTGCGATCCGGTGGGGCATCGTCAACGACTTGATCGGCACCTTGATCATTGACCAGAAATCTCTCCTCGACCGAGCCTGGAGCGCCGCATTGAAAGACGGCTTGACGGAAACGGAATGGGCTCGACTCGCCCTCATGCCCGTCTCCGAAGGCGAGGCTATGATTTTGGCGCGTGAGAGATGGAAGGACGCGGCATTCCGCAATCAAAAGCTTAACGAGTGGGCTCTTTTCGCCAGGAACAAGTACCGTGCCTATGTGAAATCGCCCTTGATCCCTTCGGAGTGGCTGACTCTCTTAAGCAGCCTGTTTCTGGTGGGGGGCTTGCTGTTTTATCTTTGGCGACGGCCGGGGTAAGACGACCTTGTCTAACCGGACTGTGCCGAAGGATGGATTTAAAAGGCTACACTCATGGTGGACGTAAAATTTGATGCCGTGACCAAGATCCTAGGACAGGTTAAGGCCGTAAACCGTCTGACCCTCGAAATCGAACCCAAGGAGCTCTTTTTTCTATTAGGGCCCTCGGGTTGCGGTAAGACCACGGCGCTCAGATTGGTGGCCGGATTTTACACCCCCGACGAAGGACAAATCCTTTTTAACGGTGAGGATAAGAGCACCGTTCCTCCCCATAAGAGAAATACTGGGATGGTGTTCCAAAACTATGCCCTCTGGCCGCATATGACCGTACAAAAGAACGTCGCCTACGGTCTGAACCTCCGAAAGGTTTCGGAGAGCGAGAAGCAAAAGCGTGTTCGCCGCGCGCTGGAAATCGTGCGCATGGACCACTATGCCGAGCGTCTGCCCAACCAACTGTCCGGTGGCGAGCAGCAGAGAGTTGCTCTGGCCCGGGCACTGGTCATCGAGCCCGACGTCGTCCTGCTCGACGAGCCGCTTTCCAATCTGGATGCTCATTTGAGGACCGAAATGCGCGCGGAGATCAAGCAGATCCACTCTGAGATCCAGAGGACGATGATCTATGTTACTCACGACCAGACCGAGGCACTATCCATGGCGGATCGCGTGGCCGTCATGCGTGGCGGCCAGGTGGTGCAGGTAGGACCGCCGCGCACGCTTTACGCCCGACCTGAGTCTTCTTTTGTCGCAAAATTTATTGGCGGGACGAACCTCTTCACGGGAACGCTCCAGGAAGCAGGCGACCCCATGGTGGTCAACACACCGTTCGGGGTCCTGGAAGCGGCTCACAATCCCCAGAACCTTTCGCGGGGAGCCGTGGTCTACTGTTCCGTACGACCCGAATCTTTGCAATTGGTGAATTCCGGGTCCCGTGCAAAGAGGAAACAAGCCCCCGCGCAGAGAAAGGCAAATCGACTGGAGGGCTCTGTTGAGAGCATCACCTACCTGGGTAGCAACGAACAGTACACCCTCCGTCTCGCCGATGAATCCCGCCTCCAAGTCGTCGAACACAACCCCCACGCAAGAAAGGCCGAAGTGGGGGACAAGGTAAGCGTGGAATTCCAAGCTGAAGACGTGGTTGTTTTGCCTCAGGAGAATTGAAGTGACCAAGTGGCTACGGCGTTATGATCTGACTCCCGCGACCGGGACGGTTCTGATCCTGTTGGTGGCGTTCTTCTTTCTCTTTCTCCTCTATCCTCTGTCCTATGTCTTCTCCAATGCCTTTTATACCAGCGAGGGATTTTCCCTCATTTTCTTCAAGCTCATGATGAGCAGCCCCAATTATCGGGAGGTATTGGTTAACAGCGTCAACCTCGGACTGGCGGTCACTTTAATTACGACCCTGGTGAGCTTGCCGCTGGCACTACTCTTGGTGCGTTACGATTTTCGGGGCAAGGGGCTTTTGAGCGGGTTGATCCTCATCCCCATGGTGCTGCCCCCCTTTGTGGGAGCCATCGGCATGCGGCATTTGATGGCTCGTTTTGGATCCATCAATTTGCTCCTTCTTGAACTCGGGGTCATCGACAAGCCCATTGACTGGTTGGGCGGTGGCTTCTGGAGCGTGGTCATCCTGCAGGTGCTTCACCTCTATCCCATCATGTACCTCAACGTGGCGGCGGCCCTGGCCAACGTGGACCCAAGCCTGGAGGAAGCCGCATCGAACATGGGGGCCAGCGGCTTCAAGCTATTCAGGACGGTGACCTTTCCCTTGATGCTTCCCGGCTACTTTGCGGGAGCCATCATCGTGTTCATCTGGGCGTTCACGGATCTCGGAACCCCGCTGGTTTTTGAGTACAGAGACGTCATTGCCGTGCAGATTTTTAACATGGTGACGGATCTCCATCAGAACCCCATGGGTTACGCCTTCGTTACCGCGGTGATCGTGCTCACTATCTTTTTCTTTTATTTAACCAAAAGGTTGATGGGGACCAAGCGCACGGAAATGATGGCCCGCGGCCATGTGGCTTCAGCGGTGCGCCCTGCGTCCACCGGGATGACCTTGATGATCTATGGGTACGTGTTGGGATTATCGGCCATTGCCCTGTTGCCCCATCTCGGAGTCCTGCTCACTTCGATCACCGAGAAATGGTTTCTGAGTATCCTTCCCACCCAGGTGACCCTCAAATTCTATGGGGATGTTTTTGTCCATGACTTGACTCTGCTGAGCATTCGAAACAGCCTCCTCCTCAGCAGTCTCAGCACAGTGGTGGACATCATTTTGGGGGTCGGCATTGCGTATTTCCTTACCCGGAAGCGTATCCCGGGTAAAGATGTGCTCGACAGCCTCGCCATGCTCCCTCTGGCTCTCCCGGGTCTGGTCATCGCTTTCGGTTACGTCGCTGCCTTTTCCGGCACGATCCTTGACGCTCGGGTGAACCCGATACCGCTCCTGGTAATCGCCTATTCCGTTCGCCGGCTTCCGTTTATGGTCAGGGCCGCCTACGCCGGTTTCCAGCAGACCAATGTCGTGCTCGAAGAGGCTGCCATGAACCTCGGAGCGAGCCCCCTCAGGACCCTTTATCAGATAACCTTTCCACTGGTATTTGCCAATCTAATCGCCGGCGCTATTCTGTGCTTCTCCTTCGCGATGCTGGAAGTGAGTGACAGCTTGATCCTGGCGCTGCAGGAACAGTACTACCCCATCACCAAGGCAATCTATGCCTTGTTGAGACGCATCGCAGACGGTCCTTACATTGCCAGTGCCATGGGCATGCTTGGATTGTTTTTGTTGGCGGGCAGTCTCGTGTTGGCGGGCCGGTTCCTTGGCCGCCGCATGGGCGAACTTTTTAGGGTTTAGACCTCGACCAATGCCTTGGGCAATTTACAATCTTCTATGTCCTGGCAGGATGTGCTAAGCAAAATGAAAAATTAAAATTTAGAAATTAAAAACTCGAAATTCGAAACAATTTCAAATGATCAAAAAAAGCAAATTCCAAACATTTTCGAAGGGCAAGATTGAAAATGTCAAATGCAAAAGGATCGAATGGTTTGGGATATTGGTAATTTGAATTTCGGTATTGTTTCGGATTTCGAAATTCGGATTTGAAAGGAGTTTACCGTTATGTTTAAACTCGATCGCAAATTAAACCCCGATGAGTTCATTCAGACATTTCTGGAAATAAACAAAAAAGACCACCAGAGGCCCCTCCATCCATGGGAAGTGCATTTCAGGGAAGGGAAGTGCACAAGGGAACAGCTTCAAGGTTGGGCGAAGGATCGATTCTACTTTGTCCGGCAGGTTCCCACCAAGGAGTACAGCATCCTATACAATTGTCCCTACCCCGAAGTGCGTCGGCAATGGCTGCCCAAGGCCATTGAAGAAGAGGGCGAGGATCTCATTGGCAAGGAACACCTCCCGCACCCGGAATACTGGTTGTGGCTCTGTGAAGCCCTGGGATTGACCAAGGAGTTCGTGCGCGAGTCCGACCCCTTGCCCGGAGTCAAGTGCGCGGTGGATGCTTTCTGTTACATTTCTTTTAAATCCTGGCTGCTGGGGATTGCGGTTTCCGAGGGCCAGGACACGGCCAAGGCTATGGCCAGGGATCTCGAGGTTTTTCGCAAGCACTACAAATGGGTCCCGGATGATGCCTTGGAATTTTACAAGCTTCACGCGGAAGTGGATGAGGACCATGCGGATATCCGGATCGACATCCTGTCGAAACACGCCACCACCCGGGAGATTCAGGAAGACTGCATCAATGCGCAGATCATCAAAAACAATATGAGGCGAGTGATGGCCGACGCTATCTACATGGCTTACGTGGTCAAAGGGATTACTTGTTTTACCAAGGAGCCGTGGGAGTAACGCCGTAATTAAAAACGTCTTCGCCCCCGGCGACGCTGGTCTTTTTCATCGCGCACATCTCTTGCCTCTTGTTCAAATTCCACCGACAGCGACTGGATTTCCTGATTCACTCTATTCCAATCGACGGGTCCTGTCTTGAGCATTCCCCGGATATTGGCGATGGACCTTTGTAATACTCCGTTCGCATCCCAGAATTGCCCCGTGGAACCCCTACCGGCAAAACCCGCAAGCCAATCGCCAAGCACCTTGAGCCCGTCGTCAAGTTCCACCTGTCCCTCTTTTTCCTGTCCCGTCTGGGCCCTGACGAGCCCAAGATAGACTTTATTGAACCGGTCCCTTGCATCTCTCCCTACACCTTTTTTGAGACTTTCCTGAGCCTGCTGGTTTTCACCCAGTTCGTGTTGGGTCCGGCCAAGATACGTCCAGACACCAATACACAGCTCCTCGGCGCAGTTCACATAGTTGGGGTTGGACCGGGCGATGGCCTCAAAATGGGGCAATGCCGCCTGAGGGTTTCCCTGCAAGAGCGCCGTCCGGCCGCTCATGATGTTTCGTCCCACGGATGCACCAGACGCGACCGAAACATGGCTAAAGAATACGAATAACCATATGATCGTCTGGACAATAAATTCTCTGCGCATGGATCGTTTCATGGGCACACCCCCTATATTGGCGAATTGATACCTGACAAACGGAGCTCCCACAACTCGTAGAATTGCCAGGTTTTATAAAAAATTATACTGAGTCCCCCGACCCTGTGCCTGGCCGTTCATTAGGCTTCATGAGGGCTGGCAAGGTTTCTGTTCCATCCAATTCCAACATTCGCATCGAACCAGTCCAGCGCCCTTGTCCATCCAGTCGCTTTGGGCTATGAGAAAAGAAAACCTTCAGGGAGAAAAGGCTATGTCTTTAGGGATAATCGATGCGGATACTCATATCGCTGAATCCGAGAGCATGTGGCAGCACCTCGGTAAGGAATGGTATCACCGGAGACCGGTTATCGTTTCAGTGCCGGATGACACCTTATATCGAGAGCAAACCGCCGTCTGGTTGATCGACGGGAATATCTTCCCCAAGCCCGCCGGCATGGGTGGGAGTCTCCTGATCACCCCATCCGCCGCAAAACGGCAGGTCATGCGAAAAGACATTACAGTCGGTAGTCGCGAACTCACGGACCCAAAGGGTCGAATCAAAGACATGGACCGGCTGAGCATCGATACCCAGGTGGTCTATCCAACCTTGTTTCTGGTGCAGTTGACGGGAGATGTAGGTCTGGAAGTCGCCCTGTGCCGGGCTTACAACCGTTTCATGGCCGAGGCCTGTTCCAACGGTCACAACCGCCTACGCTGGATCGCCATCCCGCCGCTGAGATCGGTGGAAGAATCCATCAGCGAGATGCGGTGGGCCAAGGAAAATGGAGCGGTCGGGTTGTTTTTCCGCGGCATGGAAAATGATCTCAATATCGACCAACCCTATTTCTTCCCTATTTATGAAGAAGCGGCAAAACTGGATCTAGCCATCTGTATTCACCAGGCCATGGGCTCCCCCACCATCGCGCAGCTTTTCGACATTCAACAACACAGCACGTTTCCGCAATCCAGGCTCCTGCCTTTGATCGCATTCAGAAACATCGTAGCCAACAAAATCCCCGAGCGTTTTCCGGGACTCAGGTTCGGTTTCATCGAGGCGTGTGCTGGATGGATTCCCTTTTTACTACATCACCTCAGACGATCGCTGCGTCAGCGGTGGAAGTTTTCTTCCAGTGTGGACCTTTTCCGTGAGTACCGGCTCTTTGTAGCGTGCGAAGCGGACGAGGATATTCCCTACCTGCTCCAATTCACCGGTGAGGACCATCTGGTCATCGGCTCCGACTACGGCCACCCTGACGCATCCGAAGAACCTGAACTTGTGGCCGTCATGAGAGCCCGGAAGGACGTTTCCAACGAGGTAAACGAAAAGATCCTCTCGGACAACGCTCAGGCTCTGTACGGGTTGGGCCGCTCCTAGGTATGGGCCAGGAAATTAACAACTCACTCTAGAAAAGTCACAACTAGGTGCTAAAAAGGCCGCCGAGGGTTGAGTCCTGAAGAGGGCGGGCACAGGAGCGTAATGGTTGCTTTTAGGCCAGGGCGGCGATTCCCGCCGCCCTGGAGAGGTAGGGGTGGGGAACCTCAAGGTAAAGGCCTATTGCCCGCGCTCGGAAGGGGTCAGCCCGAGGAAGGCTGGACACGCTTACAAATCAGTTACTAGTGAATTGGTAAGTTACTTAATAGCGGTTTGTCCATTCCATTTATTTGACGGGTAGAACACCCACGGCGTCTTTGGGAATCTCACCCTCCGGTCCCGCTGACAGTACCGGCATCTCGGAGAAGGCCTTGCGGTAATCCTCCGTAAGCTTCACCCAATCAGCATTGGTGGGTAGAATGACCGACCCCGAACGCACCCGAAACATTTCCGGGTTGTCCACACCCGGGGGTGTTGTGCCGTGGTCACGCAGCGCTTTGGCCGCGTCGATGAGACGCCGGCGTGCGTTGATGATGGCCATGTCCGTTGTGCCAAGGTGCTCCTTGGTTCGGTCGGAGATGGCCCCCATGCTGCAGGTCATGGCCTGATCCTGAAGGGCGATTGTCGGAACACCGGAAAATCGTTTTGTCTTTTGCGCCTCGTAGTCGATCAGATAATCGTTGCTGGCATTGGCCTTCATGCGCCAGGCACCCGCGGCATCGGTGGATGGCGGCAGGTACTCTCCAGGGCCTCCAAAGCCGCCTGGACGGACCTCATCTCCCAGCGGACGAGTTGGATGCCACCTCACACTCCATACGAGAGTCGTAACATCATCCATGGGGATCCATACGTGAGACGGAACGAAGGCCCGGCCACTGGGCGGGAACATGGGAAAAATGGGCATCACAAACTGGCTGATACGCCAGTACTCGCGCCTATCGTCCACCCGGCTCTTTGCCCCGATGAGAATACCGTAATCGGTATCCATGACATCGAACCGAGGCGCTTTTTCTTTGTAATAGTGGCCGAAGTTTCTCTGGCTCTCCTGTGGATTGATCCGGCTATGCAGGAATCGTGTGTGGGAGGTATCGATGTCCCCTTCCAGAGCTTGCATCCAGTTGCACTCACGGACGAACGGCGTGACCTCACGATGAGATTCCGGCACCAGGGCCCATTCCAGCTCCGGGAAACCCGGAGTCTCTTTTCTCGGTCCCATGTAGGTCCAGATGATGCCGTTCTGCTCTTTGCAGGGGTACGCGACAAGCTTGATCTTGTCTTTAAAGTTGCTCTCGGGGGGTTCGTTGGGCATATCCACGCATCGCCCTTGCACGTCGTACTTCCAGCCGTGATAGACACAGCGCAGCCCACCCTCCTCATTACGCCCGTAAAACAACGAGGCGCCTCGATGGGGACAGTTCTCCGCCACCAGCGCGGCCTTACCGGTGGTATCACGAAAACCGATGAGCGGCTCTCCCAGGAGCCTTACGCGAATGGGGTTACAGTCCGGAGCAGGTAACTCCGAAGATAGCAAGATGGGAAGCCAGTACTGCCGCATGAGGTCCCCCATGGGCGTTCCGGGTCCTACCCTGGTGAGAATCTCGTTGTCCTCTCTGGAAAGCATGGCGTACCCTCCTTTTCCTGAATCCGTCCTGTGCTATGGAACCTGAACCCATAGCCCTGTTGGAAGCGTATCGGAATCCAATCTCATTCCTGGATATGCCGCAGATAAAAGACAAGTCCGAGAATCCGTCCTGCCACCAGGGAACGGTTGTCGGCGCGCTTATCCACGGCCTCACTCTTAAACCGTTCTCCCCAGACCGGCATCTCACTGGGCCCATGAGACTGAATTCGCTGACGGCCATCGATGATTCCGTAAACCCGCCAGAAGGGAAACTCACCACCGTTGCGTTTGCTCAGGCCGGTCAAGTCGGCGGGTTTAATGATCAACATCGCCGCCATGGGTCCGTTTCCTTTTCCCTTCCGTCCATGGCAGGTTGCACAACTCCGGTGGAACTCCAACTCCCCTCCGGCAATGACTTCCTGCTCCTGTCCTCGCGCGAAGGTTGGTGTTGAAGCCACCGACGCAACTATAATCGCAATACCAAAGAGAATGTGCATCATCCGATAACACCTAAGGGAAACTTTCTTATTCCTACTGCAGCGCATGGACCAATGCAACCGGAACCATGGGCGGGTAACCCTGCAATGCGTGCCAGCCGGTCTCTGCATCTTCTCAACCATTCAGTGTGGGCCGGCCGTCGGTCCAAGTTCATTGGCCGACATTGGGAATTACTGAAGGAGGTCTCACAGGGAACGGTTGACTGTCCTCGCCCTTTAAATCATAGTTAGCCGCGTGTCGATCAGGAGCGTATTCATGCGATTGATTCCCACCATTCTTCTTCTCCTACCGCTTGTGTCGGGTTGTTCGGTCTACGAATCGGCAAAAGCCGTCAAAACGTTGTCTGATATTGACAAGAAAGAAGCCAAGATCGATGAAGAGCTGGCTGAGGAACAAAAAGGCATCGATCGGGTAAGTCGCGAGATCGAGGAACTGAAAAAGGACACTAGCAACTGATGGGTATTGACTCTATGAGCCGCCAGTAACTCGTCCATTTCGTCGAGCTCCTCGCCAGTTTCGACGAGATTTTTTTAAACACTCCCAATTTTAATCCATTATTTTCAACTGCTTTTGCCGGCAAAGGCCTTGGCACGGTGGATGCAATATCCATTGGCAATCGAGTCGATTCGCTGGCGGATGGCCAGGAGGTTTCCCCGGGGGGCTGCACGCCGGAAAGTAAATCACTCGAAAGAATTGGGATACAGGAGGAACAGTTACATGCAAAAATCAGTAGGTTTAAAAATGTTCACCGGCGCTCTTGTAGGCGCCTTTGTCTTGGGGGCAACACTCAGCACTCGACTACAGCTCCCGTTTACTGCAAACACCAGCGAGGCAACGCAGACCGCTCCCTATACGCCACCAGCAACAACAAACCTGCCGGATTTTGTCGGGCTATCCAAATCCCTGGGTCCGGCTGTGGTGAGCATCTCAACCAAGCAATCGGTTCAGCAGGTACGGATGTCACCCCATCCCTTCGGGGAGGACAGTCCTTTCGGAGAATTCTGGAAGAGGTATTTCGACGCTCCGCTCCCTGAAAATCACAGGCCTCGTCAGGGATTGGGTTCGGGTTTCATCATTGACTCAAAGGGATTGATTCTTACCAATAATCACGTGGTAGAGAACGCGGAAAAGATCGAGGTGAAACTCTCCGACGGCCGGGAGTTCGAAGCGGAGGTGGTGGGAAGAGATCCCAAAACGGACATCGCCGTGATCAAGATTGAAGCTCGGGGCGATCTCCCAATCGCGCCGTTGGGAAACTCGGACAATCTCCAGGTGGGAGAGCGGGTCCTTGCCATCGGAAATCCGTTCGGTCTTGAGCACACGGTTACTGCAGGAATCGTCAGCGCCAAAGGCAGAAAAATTGGCGCGGGACCCTACGACAACTTCATTCAGACCGATGCATCCATCAATCCCGGAAACTCCGGTGGTCCGCTCATCAATATGGAGGGCAGGGTGGTAGGCATCAACACCGCCATCTTCAGCCGGAGCGGAGGCAACATCGGCATCGGCTTTACGATTCCCATCAACCTGGTGAAAGAGCTTCTGCCACAACTTAAGGAAGACGGCCGGGTAACGCGAGGTTGGTTGGGCGTGGCGATTCAGAAGATGACGCCGGAAATCGCCGAGTCCATGGGATTGAAAGACGCCACGGGCGCCCTTGTCGCGGACGTGACGGATGACAGCCCAGCCGAAAATGCCGATCTCAAAGTGGGTGACGTCATCACCGAGTTTAACGGCACCGAGGTCAAAGAATCTAACGATCTTCCCGCAATTGTGGCCCGCACAAGCGTGGGTGACAAGGTCATGGTGAAGGTCCTGAGGGACGGCAAAGAGGTTTCCCTCCCGGTGACCATTGGCGAGCTGAGTGATGAGGAGATGGTGGCTACTCTGGACGGCGAGGAGGAGCTGGGTTTAACGGTTCAATCCATTTCTCCGCAATACGCTGAGAAACTCGGGCTGGAAAGTGCCGAAGGCGTGGTGGTGACCTCGGTTAAGGCCGGAAGTCCCGCCCACGAGGCCGGACTGCGCAGCGGAGACGTGATTCTAAAGATGGGCCGCAAACCCATTCGAGACCTCGAAGACTTCATCGCCGCCGCGAAACTTGCAAAGAAGGAAAAGAAGGCTCTCTTCCTCGTGCAAAGAGGTGAAGGCAAACTTTTCCTCGCCATGAAAATCGGCAGTTTGCGAGGGTAATGGAGGTCCACTTGCTATGGGGGGAACCTTTGGGTTCCCCCCGATTGTTTCAACATCGCAGCTAGAGGGGGGTCCGATGATACAGACATTAACAGAAACCTTTCTATGTGAAATATGCGATCAGCACTTCCACAACCTGCCATTGGGGGGAATTGTCCTGGAAGACGCCCTGCAAACCCCCTTGAGAATTTGCCCCGAATGCGGGCCCGTGGATTGGGACGTCATGGAGTTTTGTCGGGAAGCCATTGTCGGGAACTTCGAGAACTGAGACTCAGAGTCATGAGCCCGGCGACTTTAGATGTGAGAAATTCAAACGTGGAAGATAAACATGGCAAGATCTCGCAGCCGTTCACTAAGAATCCTCGCTTTCCTTCTCGCCCATCTCACCGGGTGCTGGACCCCGATCTGTAACCTCTTATTCCGCTCAGCCCGGATTCTTCTCTCCGGGTTCCGTAGCCTTTGCCAATGGACTGACAACACCGTATTTGATCTTGCTCGACAGTTTCGCCTGACCTACCTTCCCCCGTTGATGGTCTATACGGCAGCCGGCATCTCCGGGCTCACAGGAATCGTCGGCACCTTTTTTGTCAAAGACTATCTAGGCCTATCGGCGGAGTTTCTCGCCGCCCTTGGTTTCTGGATAGGGATTCCCTGGGCATTAAAAATGCCTCTTGGCCATCTTGTTGATCTGTTCTGGCGATGGAAATCCATTTTAGTATTCCTCGGAGCATCCCTCATTACCGCGAGCCTCCTGATCATGCTGGGTCTGCTGTCGACCCCGGCAACCCTGGCGGAGTTCATGTCCCTGAAAGCATGGTTCGTGCTGAGCGCGTTACTCGCCCCTATCGGCTACGTGGTTCAAGACGTTATCGCCGACGGCATGACCGTGGAGGCCGTGCCAACGGTGACCTCTGACGGCCGCCCCTACGACCCGAAAACCGTAAAGCTCATGCATACCACCATGCAGCTGCTGGGCCGAGTTGCCATCGTGGCAGGCGGGATTGCTGTGGCGTTGATCAATGTCCTGATGTTCAACGGTGCAGCGGATATGGCAGCCAGTGTAAAGGTCGCCGTGTATATCCGAATCTATCAAATGGCCTTGATCATACCGGTGATTTCAGTCTTGGGAGTTGGTCTCGCCTCGGCGCTAAAACAAAGACAGACACGACGGCTCATGACATTTGGGATGAGCAAGGAGAAAGCCAAAGGGCTGATGGATTTCCACGGCGAGTGTCCTCTTCCCAACTGGTGGATCCTGGGAGGAGGGCTGGGTTTTGTGCTTTTTACCTTGACCATGGGACTGGCACAGATCCCCTACAATCAGGAGATTATCTTCGCCGGCTCCATGGCCATCGTGATGTTTCTGATGACCAGGCTACTGAAAGAGCTGAGCCCTACGGCTCGCCGCGCTCTCGTTCAAACGGCAATCATCATATTTGTCTTTCGCGCGCTGCCGACTCCTGGCGCCGGCTCCACCTGGTGGCAGATCGACGAGCTCGGTTTCGACCAGCAGTTTATCTCGACCCTGTCTCTGATCGCCGGGGGTCTTGCTCTGATTGGCATGTTTATCTTCCGCCGTTTTATGGCGGAGAGGTCCATCGCTTACGTGGTGGGGTTCTTGACCATCGTTGGGACCGCCTTGAGCCTGCCCATTCTCGGCATGTACTACGGCCTGCACCAGTGGACTTCGTCGGTCACAGGGGGAATCGTCAATGCCCGGTTCATTGCTATCGTGGATACGGCATTGGAATCGCCATTGGGCCAGGTGGCGATGATACCGATGCTGGCTTGGATCGCCAATAGTGCCCCGGCCCATCTAAAGGCGACCTTCTTTGCCGTTATGGCTTCCTTCACGAACCTCGCGTTATCGCTCAGCAACCTGGGCACGAAGTATCTCAATCAAATCTTCACCGTCACCCGTGAAGTTAGAGACTCCCTCACGGGGGCCGTCAAGGTTCCCGCGGATTACTCCGATCTCGGCATGCTTCTCATCACTGTAACTGTCCTTGGACTGTTGTTGCCCATGCTAACGATCCTGCTTTTATACCGACCACCCCAGCTCCGTTCCATCAAAATGAAATCGATCTCTCTTGCACTCCCGGCAAGGAGGGGTTGACCTCTGCCGCTCCAGGGGATACTTTCCATTCACGCTGATCTCGACCCGCTAATTTTTTGATCACAGGGAGGATGATGAGATGGAGAGAGAAGCAACGGGTGCGTCCATCGGACAGGGAAAGCCGAGCAAAGGTTTTTATGGTTCGGACCTGATGGTGGATGTCCTGCGGGAATTGGGAATACGATACATCGCGTTAAACCCAGGCGCGAGTTACCGCGGGTTGCACGACTCCCTGGTCAACTATGGCCCGGGGCAGCCGCCCGAGATCATTCTCTGCACCCATGAGGAAATCGCCGTGGCGCTGGCGAACGGGTACGCCCGGGCGACGGGAGAGATCATGGCCACGGGACTGCATAACGTCGTCGGGCTACAACACGCCGCCATGGCCATATTCAATGCATGGTGCGATCGAACTCCCATGCTGAACCTCGGCGGGGGCGGGCCTCAAGATGCCGGCCTGCGCCGCTCCACCGATTGGGTGCATACCGCGCTGGTGCAGGGGAACCTGGTAAGAGACTTCGTGAAATACGACGACCAGCCCACAAGCCTCGAAGCCGTACCGGAATCCTTACTCCGGGCCCACCGCATTGCCACAACGGAACCGAAAGGTCCGGTATACGTCTGCCTGGACTCCGGTCTGCAGGAAGCCGGACTCACCAATACCGTACACGTTCCTGATGTGAGCCTTTTTCGTGCGCCGGCGACACCGGCGCCCAACCCCGAAGCGGTTCGCGAAGCGGCGAGCCTGCTGACCAGGGCCCGCTGGCCCGTCATTGTTGCCGGTGAAGTCGGCCGGAACCCCGAGGCGTTAGCTCCTTTGCGAGAGTTGGCCGAGCTTTTGGCGGCGCCGGTCATCGACGCCGATGGACGTTTCGCCTTCTCCAGTACCCATCCGTTGAACCTTACAAGCGCGCGGGAAGAGGCGCTACGCGAGGCCGACGTTATTCTCGCCCTGGACGTACCGAGCCTCGGGGTCCCTCTGGGCCCATCCGTGCGGGAGAGAGAAGCGTTCAAACCGGCGATCCCCGCTAACTGCAAGGTCATCCACATCACCCTCCTCGACCTCGAGCGCCAGAGCTGGGTGAGCGACAGCATGTGGCTGTTTCCCGTAGCGGTCCCCATGGCGGCGGACACCTCCATTGCGCTCCCTCAATTAGTTCAGCTATGCCGTGAACGGCTCGGTTCAGGCTCTGACACCGCGAAGCAAATGGAAGAACGACGCGCAAAAGTGGCAGCCATCCAAGCCGAAGCGAAGAAACGATCGAAAGAATGGATCGAGCAGAATTGGAGCAAGCACCCCATTTCCCAAGCGCGGTTTTTCAGCGAGATCAACTCGATGGTGAAGGGAAAATCCTGGGCACTGGTATCCTCCCACGGCCGGCGCTGGCGCGAGGCCCTGGAAGTAACCGAAGCCGGCCATGGTCTGGGCGGCGGACGGGGTGGCGGCGTGGGATATGGCCTCCCTTCCTCCATCGGCGCTGCTTTGGGCTACAAAGGCAGCGGCAAACTCTGCGTCAGCATCGTCGGCGACGGCGACTTCCTCATGACGTCCAACTCACTGTGGACCGCCGCCCGCTACCGCATTCCCCTGCTCGTGGTGACCTCCAATAACCGTTCCTATTACAACGATGAAGAGCACCAGGAACGTATGGCCATCCGCCGGGAGCGGCCCGTGGAGAATAAAGGCATCGGCATTCACATCAACGATCCGGAGCCGGATCTGGCGGCCCTTGCCCGCGGGCTGGGTGTGGAAGGGTTTGGTCCCGTCACGGAGCCGGACGACCTCGCCCCCACCCTGGCAAAGGCCATCAAAATTGTGGAGGAAGGTAAACCCGTCGTGGTGGATGTGATCACCGCGGCACGTTAGCCTGAGGGTCTCCTTACCGAAGGCACGACGACACAATTTGTGAATTGAGAGCCAAAGGTTGATGATACGGCGACAGACCTGTCTGCAGGCACAATAAAACGGAGGAGCCAGCCAACCCATGTTCGAAAATGCGGTACAACTGAAAAAGCACCTGAAGAAACTCGAGGATCACCTCAAACAGGAAAATCCGATTCTTCTCGAAATCGTGAAGAGCTTTCGCCGTCTGGACAAGGTGGCTTACCAACTGGGCTGCCTGCCCCGGCATGAGTCCATCGCCACACGGGTGCCGTGGTGGCCGACCATATCGATTCTCGGCACCTTTTCCAGCGGCAAGTCCACCTTTGTTAACTATCATCTCGGCCGCAAGCTTCAGGATACCGGCAATCAGGCGGTGGACGACAAATTCACGGTCATTTGCTTTAGCAGCGAGCAAACCAACCGGACGTTACCGGGACGTGCACTGGACGCGGACCCGCGCTTTCCCCTTTATCAGGTGAGCCGGGACATCGAGCAGGTCGCAGCGGGGGAAGGAAGTCGGATGGACGCCTACCTGCAGCTCAAAACCTGTCCCAGCGAAAAGCTCAGGGGGAAAATCATCATCGACTCGCCCGGCTTCGATGCCGACGAGCAGCGCAATTCGACACTTCGAATCATCGACCATATCATCGACCTGTCGGATTTGGTGCTGGTGTTTTTCGACGCTCGCCACCCGGAACCGGGCGCCATGCAGGATACCCTTGAGCACCTGGTGACGAATACCATTCACCGGCACGACTCCACCAAGTTCCTCTACATCCTCAATCAGATCGACAACGCCGCGCGGGAGGACAACCCCGAGGAGGTATTTGCGGCGTGGCAGCGGGCGTTGGCCCAGCGCGGGCTCACGGCTGGACGTTTTTACACCATTTACGATCCCGAGGCCGCGATTACCATCGAGGACGGTGCGCTCAAGGAGCGTTTCGAGTCGAAGCGGGCCAACGACATGGCGGAAATCAATGAACGCCTGAATCAGGTGGAGGTGGAACGCGCCTACCGCATTATCGGAGTGCTAGAAAATACTGCAAAGACTATACAGCACCAGATCGTTACGAAGCTTGTGGAAGCAAAAGCAAAATGGCGGCGACGTGCCACCTGGATAGAGGGCACCGTTTTTGGCCTGCTCGCTGCCGTGCTCGTGTTCGCCAGCATCAAACTGGATTATTGGAATGGATTCCGATTCGAGCCGCCCTGGCTTGAATCGCTGACCTTCGACCCTCTTATCTTGGGCGGTGTCTCCGTGGTAATAATCCTTGCCCTAGCTTACGTTCACTTCACCTTGAGAAATCTTGCCGCGCGGTCGGTGTTGAGGGCATTGAGAAAGGACGCCTCCTTAGGACTAAGGAATGAGTGGCTGGTCCGCGCTTTTCAGAAAAATATAAAACCCTGGCATTTCTTGTTCTCGAGACAACCGGTGGGTTGGAACCGGTTCACCCGCAAGCGTCTGGCCCGCATCTTGAGTGACGCGAATCGCCATGTGCAAACGCTCAACAACCGCTTTGCCGATCCTTCCGGCAGCGACGTGCAACGCGCGGGGTGGATGGAGCCAAGTGCCCCGATGGAGCGGAAGTCTGCTGACGAACGCATCTTGAAGCCGGTAAAAAGCGAAACAAAGCCGGCCCCCAAACCGGACGACCGCGAGCGGGCGGCCCTGGGCTGAACGCTGCCAACGGCCTACGGAGCGGCAATCCTGCTGCTTGAAAGAGAACGCCGAATCATCAAGATTCAGTCGCTAACCTATTTTCAAGTATCGGTATAGAGCGAACTGAGAACAGTAGGGAGATTATTTGCCGTCTTCACTAAAATGACGATTGTTACACACGAATTTGCTTCGTAGCGATCTCTTGCTATTTATACGCCCCGCACCCGACTATCACATCGTCGATTCTTTTCAAGTACGACGTTTTCGCTTCAACCGTGTTCCTCTTATAGTTCATCCATTTGTAATCGACCCAGCCGCGATCGGAGCCGATCTTAATAAACTCCCGTGCGAAATACTTTCCGTCGGGGTCCTGAAAGTCAATAAAATCTCGGCCCACAAGTTTTGGGTCGCCACCATGCGCTATGATTGTCCCGTTTGGATCATAGGCAAAAACATAAAGGTCCCCTATTACGAAGCGCCCTTTCGGCTTACTGAATTCTGCCAGGGCTTTGTATTTGCCGTTTTCCTTGTAATAGGCAACTGCCCTCTCAACCAGCATCTTTGCCTCTTCGGGGGTGCCTGCGCCCCAGACCGGAAGAGTTAGGGCAAAAAGAAAAATGCCACATGCCGTAACTGCACAAAGCTCTTTCATCTTACGTCCGGGCTGGTATTGGTCGACCCATCTGCTTGAAGATGGCCTGAGTTAGGAGGCTTTGAGAGTCAGCGAAATGGGATGATAGCATGAAGTGGTTGGCCCCGGGCACTTCTAGATACTCGCATACGACCCCTTGTTCTTTGCAGCGGTGGTAGAGATCCCGGGACATCTNNCTCAAGCGATTACCAGAAATACGGCAATTTCCTATAGGCTCACACCCGCTCTGAGCCTAGCTTTACTCAGCTTTGAACCCGTAGGACGCAAATAATGAGCTATGGAATTGCGTTTGGCGCAAATAATGACCTCGGCCTAGTCAATAAAACTAATGATCCTCATATTCCCCCAGCACTTGGGGCAGGTAGAACGACCTCGGTACACGCCGGTTTCCAGCTAACCTCGCCTTCCAACATAGGCTCCTCCTTTCGCAGCCTATCCTGGACGGCTCTGTAGTTCATTCGATACAGAATCGCGCCGGTTACCTCTCTACTACCCGTTCAGTAATGAAATCAACCATGGCCCCTACACTAAATAGTCGGATCATCCCTTCTCTAATTGTCGGTGAGTTAAGATTCTCGAGCAACAGTTTAACAATACCGCCCTTATCAATCATTGAAGCCTTAAAACCAACCGACTCCACTTCACGAGCAAGGCGATCCGCCAACTCCTCAGCCACTTTTTCCGCTTCTCCGTTCAGTATCGTGATTCCCTTTTGCTCAGCGACCCAATTGAGTACTCCGGGAATTCCCATCATGTGAAATTGCTCTATCTCTTTCGGTGTAACACGAGCCCCATATCTTTCCTCAAGAATCTGTGTTAGTTCCCCCATATTTCTCCAACGCAGTGCACTGTTCTGGATTGCCTTGGTAGGAAGCTCCACGCCAAAGATCTCATGAACTCTAAAACCAATATCAAGTAAATCAATTGATTCCGCACCGAGATCATGAACCAAGGAGACCTCTGATCGAATATTTTCCTCTTTCACACTTAAAGCATCCATAAGGATCTCTTGTAATCTCTGCTCAACCTCCCCCCTCGACCACGTCTTGTTAGCGCCTTCTTCTATTGGACTCATTGCCTTCCCTTAATTCTTGCTATCTCATCCTAGATAGATGTTCGCTTACGGCCATGGCCGTCCGCCTCTAGTTCTCGTTTAACCAGATACATCAAGATTCTGTGCCCCGCGAATACTACATAAGCGTGAGCAAACAAACCAAATCCCCAACCAAGCAACGGCCATTTAAACCACAGGTACTGAGGACTCGTGGTGTAATTGACATAGACCAACAGCAGATTAACCACGATATAGACGATTAGGTGTACGTATAAAACTAGCTTTAGAAAAGCTCGGTTATAAGCACGCCTAATTACTTCAGTATCCGCCATAATGTGATCCTTAATGTGTCCTAGCTATTGAGTCTACCGCAGCAATTCAGCCGGTTTTGGCTACGTTACAAAGGCACCAATATCACAGGGGAAAAGGCTGTCAAGAACGTCAAGATCCATTTACACGACGCTTTAATTGCACCTTAGGCAGGAGGCAACTTACGCGCGCGTTTCGCATCTTGAGGAGTCGCGCGATGTTGCCGTTGATAACTTTGTTCTTGTCCACCGCAGCTAGCGCGATGCGCGTCACAGACGGCCTGCCGGAGAGTAAATCACGTTTGGAGTGTTTCCTCCCCAACTATATGTGTCTCACGCCCAGGACGATGCCATAGCGCCGCGCGATCAGCGCCACGGCAACCGTGATCGTCCCGAGAATCGTCTGCACCACCGCCGCAGCTTCGCGCCGGCCCGAGCCCGGCAACAACCATTCTAGAATAAGAATGGAAAGGGTCGTGGAATCCCGAGAAGCCAGCAGGATAATACTGGCCGTGGTACCCGAGGCGATAACAAAGTTCATGGTACCAATCAGGACCAGTGTCGGCAGCAAAAGCGGAACCCAGATCCGGAAAAAGGTCGCGAACCATCCCATGCCGGCGACTCGAGCCGCTTCCTCCATGTCGAAGCCAACCTGAACGATGGAGCCCTTGGTAATGTTCACTCCCGTCGTGTTGCCTTGTAGGATGACCACTATCAGCAGCGCCCAGATGGTGCCGTACAAAAAGTTAAGGCCGGGTGTCCACAAGAACATTAGGAGCAGGCCCAGGCTCGAGAGCATCCCAGGAACCGCCGCGGAGACCCAGATCACTGCATCTAGGCCGGCCCGGAACCGCCAACGGGTCCGGACCAGGATGTAAGCGATGATCGCAAACAGGAGAGGACTTAAAATTGCCGTGGTCGAAGCCAGGATCAAAGTAGTCCGGAGTCCCCGGTAAAAGAGTTCCTGGTTGAGCACGAACTGCCAGTGTTTAAACGTGAACAGTGGATCGAGCATGAAGTATCCACTTTTGGTCATGAGGCTCCCGCCCACCATCACGGCCAGGGGAAGGAAGGTTGAGAACATGTGGTAGAAAAGGATGACCCCAAAGGCCACCCACGCCCACGGACCGAGGTCAACGAGTCCCGGTTTGAAGCTTCCGGTGATCGTGGTGTATCGCCTACGCTGAAGGATCCAACGTTGTAGCGGGATGATGAAGGCAATTAGCACCAGGGTCAGGCTTGCCAGGGCCGTCGCCTGGCCGTACAGGGGTGGCTCTTGCATACGCACCAGGTCATAAATCACAGTTGAATAGACATAAAACCCGATGGGTATCCCGAGGATCAACTCGCTTTCGAATTGGTTGAACATCCGCATGAGCTGCAGGGCGAAGACCAGCGCGATGGGTGAAATCATCAGCGGGATGGTCACCCTGAGCATAGTGCGCACTTTGCTTGCTCCACCGACGCGGGCGGCTTCTTCCAGAGCCGCATCCATATTGCGGAAGGCCGGAGTTAGCAGCATGACTTTCAGGGATATACCGGAGCTCATGATGCTCACAAATATTATTCCTGGAACACTAAAGATGTTGAATGGCCCCTGATCGATGAAGGGCAACATCTCCAGCGCCGCGTTGGCCATCCCGATGTTCTTGTCGAAGAGCATAATCCAGCCGATCAACCCGCCAGGAGCTACGTAAGCAATCCAGAAGAGAAACTCCAGGCCGTGGCTGAAGGGGATACGAGTTCGTGCAAGCAGCCAGGCAATGGTGATAGCTACGGGGAAGCTGAACCCGGCGGAAACAAACCAGAGCCAAACGGTGTTGAACAAACCCTGGAAGATTCGCGGTTCGGAAAAGGCGATCCGCCAGTTGGCCAGTCCCCATACTCGCTCCACGGCAAAGAATTCCATGGCCGTGTTGAAACTGAGCCCGAGGATCAGCAGCACGGGGTAGAGCAGAAAAAAGCCCAACACGATGATGAACGTGGCGACGATGAACGCACCCGTATCGAGCTTGAACCAATCTCGTACCGTTGCAACGGACACTGAGGCGGAGTTTCCCCGGTTCATGACTCGCTACTTTCCTCCCGAACCACGCTCCTCAAGGTCGCACACACTTCTGTATGCAGTCACCGGCAAAGTAGGCGTGGGCGGATCACATGGTCGTCCCCAGGAACGAGCACCTCGGTCATGAAGGATGGCACCCATCATAGGCTCTGATTTACCTGCGGTATCCCTCTCGATGGATCTTCTTCATCCACTCCCAGGCTTCTTCAAATTTTGGTCGCAGCTTGGGTTCCATTCGCGGGGTTGCGTACTTGACCCCTGGCTTTCTTCGGTATTGTGGGTCGGTCAGGCCCCACTCGGTTACGTCCTCTCGCAGGGTAATATTGTCGTGGACGTCTGTTGGATTTACGGCACTCGCCTCAGGCGTCAAGTGCATGACCGTCTGTCCTTCGCGGCTGAGAAGCCAATTCAGGAAAAGCTTCACCGCGTTTTTGTGGGGCGGGTTCCGACCCACCCAGATATTCGTTGAGGTGTTGCCGGTGAGATGGGGACGGCCTCCGATGCTGGGTAGGCCTTCCTTCTCTTGAAGGGTTGGATAGTCCATGACCGGACCGCCAAGATCGCGGATATCAGCAAGCTCAGTACTCCCTATGTTGAAGGCGAGCGGCCGTCCCCCCTTGGAGACTGCGGCGGTGATGTACGAACCGTCGCTGGTCCAAAAGACATCCAGCTTGGGATCTGCGTAGAAACGTCGCATCCATTTTTCACCCATGTGGGGATTGAGTTTTTGGAGCAGTATGCCCTGGCTGGCACCCGGAGTTAGAGGGTCCCTCGCAATGATCTTGCCCTTGTACCGGTCGCTGACAAGGTCCCACGGGGATTTCCACGATCGGACTTCGTCGAGGCTTATTGCCTTGGTGTTCCACCAGATGGTGCTAACGCCGCCATCGTCAACCTCAGCACCGAATACGAAGTTGTATTTCTCGTATATGTCCGTGTACCAGTGCTTCCCGCCGTACCAGAGGGATCTATCGATCACTTCAGGGTGAAAGAGCAATGGAGGGATAGGCTCGAGGGCGTTTGCCGGCACGAGACGCGTATTGATGGTTGTTTCGCCGCCCTGTCCGAGATCAACTTCGAATCGCCCAACTCTTTGCTCGGCCAGCATCCGGTCGGCTTGTTCCCGGCCTGATCCCACCGAAATGGTCATGCGAATTCCAAATTTTTTCCCGAAGCGTTCGAAGACAGACCTGAATGAAGCCCGGCAGCAAAGGTTGACTACGAGTCGACCTTCCTGTTTTGCGGCCGCGATCAGCTGCTGCCACTCGGCCTGAAACTCGGCATCCTTCGTCAGGTTGGGACCACTGTAGACCGTGAGTGGCACCGCAAGGGCCGTTACCATTGCAGCTACCAGGATTGTTTGCTTACCTCTCATGATTCACCCCCTTTGATTGATTACCTGCGGGTTTCACAATTTTTCCAACGGATAATTCTAAGAAGTTTCTTCTTTCGAGGTTCGGCGATCGACTGTCTCCACACCTCCCTTTTCGGGAGCGAGAGTATCGATAATAACCGGTTATGTCAATGGACGAATCGGGGCTAATTTTTTGGAGTGGCTAAAGATTGTTGCAACAGTAACATCGGAAAATTGCTAAGAGATGTTAGGGAAAACCATTGAACCAGCGAGTGGGGTTGCCCCAACATTCCGTGTTACGTCCGGGCTGGTATTGGTCGACCCATCTGCTTGAAGATGGCCTGAGTTAGGAGGCTTTGAGAGTCAGCGAGATGGGATGACAGCATGAAGTGGTTGGCCCCGGGCACTTCTAGATACTCGCATACGACCCCTTGTTCTTTGCAGCGGTGGTAGAGATCCCGGGACATCTGCTTCCAACCCTCCGGTTCTCCTCCGCCAACGGCAATGACCAACGGTGCATGAGGCCGAGGCGGGTTGACCAGAGGACTATTTCGCCGCGCCGTCTCCGGTGTCAGTCTGATCTGATGGTTCACCGAGACGTGAAGCACCGCATCGAGATCATAGACTCCAGAGATGGCAACGCAACCCTTGATTGTTTGTCGCGGCAGGCCTTCCTTCTCCCAATCGTGGGCAAGGGCCATAGTTACTAGGTGTCCACCGGCTGATACCCCACAGATGTAGAGTTTCGCAGGGTCACCGCCATAGGCAGATATATTTTGATAAACCCAGGTGATCGCGCGCCTCACCTGTTCCACAATATCCGTAACGGTGACCTCCGGGCAGAGATCGTATTCTACCAGGGCGACAGTGATCCCAGCGCGCCCGTAGAGATCGGCGAAGTGGCTGTTGTGGTCCTTGCCCCCGCGGACCCAGTAACCTCCATGAATAAAGATCAGCACTGGAGCGTTTGGCGTTTCGGCTGGAAAGATGTCAATGACCTGTCTCGGGGAGTTCCCATAGGGAACGTTGGAAAAGGATTTCAACCGTTGCCGATTCGCTTGACTCAGTGCTTCCCGTTCATCCGCCCATCGCTGGTGGTCCGGGACCGCCGTCCGGGGATCAAAATGATGCTCCATCTCATCTTTTCGAAACCCTCTGTAGACAATTTCGCTCATGGGGACTTGCTACCTAAACCCAACGAATCTGCCCTAGCGATACCATTCTATTTTCGATCCTGGGCGGATTCCTTCTCCCAACCCTCCAAGATAGGACTGTACTTGGTGGAAGCTCCCACCCGCGGTAGGCCCTGACGGTAATAGGCTTGCCCCGCGAGAAAGTTTTCTTCCGTGGGCAATGCGATATAGACATTTTTCGCGGGATCGCGGAATACGTTCATGGGGTCCTTGCCGGCTTCCATGATCCCGATCTGCTCTTCCAAGAGGCGTCGGTACATGATAATGCCCTTGTCCGAGCGCCCAAGGATTTCCGCGGTCCGGTCCGCGACCGGCCCCTGGGTAACCCAGGCTGCAATATCCTGTCCGCTGTTATTGTCCAAGATATCCCATTGAGGTAAGCCTTCCTCGTTTAATCCCGGTACCGGAACTTTGTAAAACGGAATTTCCTCAGGTGCTTGGTCCTTTTTGCTTTCTTTTTTCTGGTAGCAACGATACCACCAATGAGCGGTGTGCGTATCGTCTATGGGGACACGAATCTGAAAACCGGCACCGCCGCGGCCCAGGATTCCCTGGCGCAGCATATTGGGGAAAACCATCGGGTGTCCGACTTTCCAGTCATCGCTCTCCTTGGTCTCTCCCTCTAGAACCCGTCGCTTTATGATTCCATGTTCAAAGACATCAAAGCCAACCAGTTCATGGCGCTGGGGTGGTCTCTGGAATTTTTGTCTTCCCAGCTGGCCGATCACGTAGTTGTAAAAGTACTGGTGCAACCATTCCACGTGTATGGGATCCAGTGAGTTCTCCATGATCTGGAGCCAGTTGCAGGGGATCTCCGCATACCCGATGTCCCTGTCCACATCTTCCATGGCATAGAGGTCCCATCTGGGCAGTAGAGGTTCGGGCTTCCTCCCGAGGTAGGCGAATAGCAACCCGCTGAGTTCCTGAACCGGGTAAGCCTTGATTTTGACCTTGTCCTTAAAATTTCCCTGGGGATCTTCCGTTTCCTCGTAGGGTTGTTCGATACACTGCCCCGTCTCATCATACATCCAACCGTGGTACGCGCATCTCAATCCGCGCTTTTCGGGGATTCCAAACACCATGGACATGCGTCGATGCGGACAGTAAGGGTCGATCAGCCCATACTTCCCGGAGAGGTCCTTATATAGCACCAGGTCCTCCCCCAGAAGCCTGACGTTTCTGGTGTTCCTCTCCGACATCTGGGAGACGGCGGCTATGGGATGCCAGTAACGACGATAGAGCTCACCCATAGGAGATCCCGCTTCAACGCTGGTCAGTAGCCTATTTTGTTCTTTTGTTAGCATGGTCTCTCCTTTCTAGGAGGGGATGGAAGCATTGGTTTCCGAACCAATTGGGCTCTTATACGCCCCTTTAAAGAGTTCGGCCCGCCTGCACGTTATTTAGGGGTACGGTTTTGGCCCAAACTGGCCGAAATTGTCACGTAAATGTCCGAAATGTTCCCTCAAATTCCTTCAAATACCAAATACTTACGCCTTGGCACGTATTTTGTTCTCTTCTTCCTTAGATTGCGTGCGGGCCACTCAAGCCCACCTGGAGGCACTATGAATTTTAAAGACATCCAACACATTGCGCAGAGACACACCTCCCATCTCTTATGCGCGCTTTGCAACGTGCTTCCAACACGGTGGCCGCACGCGATCTCACTAAGAGGAAAGGAGAATCGTCATGCGTCCATGGATCGTAATCCATATACCGACTCGTTGTCTAGTCAAGATCGTCACCAAATCGGTGGATCGGGTCTTGGCCATTTGTGGAGCCCGGGGATGGAAGTCGAAGGAGTTGATGATCAGGGTGAAGTAACCTTACCTTTGACTTACCTGATGCTATACCCGCGGTCATAATAAACGCATAGCGCAAAGAGCAAAGCGCTATGAGCCATGCGCTTTGCCGCTGTGCGGCATGAGGTCTAGTTTTCGCAGGAACCCCATCACCACCTCATCGAACTTGGCCGGTTGCTCCAGGCAACAGGCATGACCCGAATTGGGAATGGTCTGGTGTTCCGCTCCCTTGATCTTTTTACTCATTTCAATGCTTCGAGGCCTGGCGCTGTCGAGTTCGCCGTTGATTATGATCACCGGTTTGTGTAATTCCCCCAATCGCGGGGTCAGGTTCTTTCGCTCCAGCGCATTGAAGACCGCCCTCAACGCGTCCGGCTTCAACCCCGGATCCGTGTCCGTAAACAGACTCAGGGCGTATTTTCCGAGTTCCGAATCGGCGAATTCGCTGCTGACAAGGTCTCTCAAATGCTGAATGTGGTAATTTGCTACTCCCTCGCTCACATAGCCGTCTGTCCGCGTCTGATGGGCACTCGGCCCGCTGCTGCACCCCACCATAATTAACGCCTTGCAAAGATCCGGATGGTCCAAAGCCATCTGGAGCACCAGGTTTCCGCCCACGCTGATCCCGCACAGAATCGCCTCATCGGCCTTTTCCTGACGACAGACTCCCACAATATCCTCCGCCATCTCAGCCACGTTGGTCTCGCTGACGGGTTTGTCCGAGCGACCATACCCACGAATATCCACGGCGATCACTTTGAAAAACGTGGAAAAGCGGGCGATCTGATACGTCCACAAACGATGATCAAAGGGATTGGCGTGGACCAGGACCATCGGAAATCCTTCTCCGGACACTTCGTAGTAAATGCGAATTCCATTAACTGAACAGTAGGGCATGATTTTCCTCCGTTAAGTCGGCGCGACCAGGCCTCCAGCTTTAGCGACAGCCATAAGCTATTGGAAGCGCCGTCTTCTCGTCAAGAGAATCGATGCTGCTATAGCTATCAGTTCTCAGCTTTCAGCGGTCAGCTCTGAACCCAGCCTAACTCACCCGTACTGCCAGCGACCCACCCTGAACGCTGAGCTCCGCCGACCCCCAAGGTCTCGCGCCCAAGCGCCACGAAAATGCGGATACCTCGCTCGAGGGGGCGAGTCATGAAGGGCGAGAGCATAACGGCTTGCGCCGTTGAACAATAGAGCAGTAGACAATGGAGAAGTGGAAAACTTGGAGAACGTGCCTTACTATGTTCTTTCCCTCTTTCTACTGTTCTATTTTCCAATTTCTATTGCTCCAAGGCGCAGAGCGCCTTACCCATTGCCATCGCCCGGAGGGCTCGCCCCCGAGAGCGATGAGCCATTTGTGTTTTGAGAAAATAAAAAATTCCTCTACCTGGGTAGGTTGGGCTCGGGAGCCCACGCGCTGTGGCGACGCAGGGGAGAGAGACGGAAGGGCGTAGGCATTGAGCGGAATGCAACAAGTCAAGATGTTTTTAGAGCAATTGATCAATGGACCGCATTGCCTCTCCACTGTTCCACTCCTCCAATTTCCAATGCTCCAAGGCGCAAAGCGCCTTCCTGGCCTATTGCCCACGGCCAGAGGCTCACTCCCCGAGGTGCGCAAGGCAAGATCTAGCGGCATGGGTAAGCGCGTCCCGTGGAGCGAAGGAAGTCACCGCAGCCCTAAGTAACAGAAATGGAATTGACATTCGCTCCCTATCCATGATGAAGTCAGTCAGTTTCCTATAGGGAAGGAGTGCTGCTCATGGGACCTATAATTGACGCTGACACTCATGTGTCGGAATCGGAGGGCATGTGGTCACTCCTGGAGAAGGAAGCCTATCCGAGACGCCCGCTCCTCATGCGCGCTCCCAATGATACCCAATACAAGGATCGTGACGCCTTCTGGCTCATCGACGGACAGATCGTTCCGAAACCGGCGGGAAAGGCAGGCAGCGTGCTGATAACCCCGGCCGCCGCCTCCAATCAAATCAACCGAACAGACATCACCGTCGGATCAAGAGAGCTGACGGAACCTGACATCAGGATCAAAGACATGGACCGTCTCAATGTGGACGTACAGGTAGTTTATCCGACGTTGTTCCTGGTTTATCTGACGGACGACGTCGGTCTGGAGATCGCTCTGTGCAGGGCTTACAACCGGTGGATGAGTGAGGCCTGCGCCAAGGGGAACGGCCGTCTTCGGTGGGTGGCGATCCCACCCCTAAGAGATGTGGAAGCGTCCGTGAACGAGATCAAATGGGCGAAAGACCACGGAGCGGTGGGACTGTTCTTTCGCGGATTGGAAAAGGATCGAAACCTCGATGACCCATACTTTTTTCCCGTCTACGAGGCAGCCATGCAGCATGATCTCCCCATCTGCATTCACACGGGTTCAGGTTCCCCTGTGCTATCGAGTCTGTTCAACCTGGAACAACACTCGGCATTCGCTTCCGGTCGCATACCTCCAATCATTGCGTTCAGGAATCTGGTGGCGAACAAGATACCCGAGCTGTTTCCCACTCTGAAATTTGGCTTCATCGAGGCCTCCGCGGGTTGGGTTCCTTTTCTGCTGCACGCGTTGCGTCGCCAAATACAACCTCGTTGGGGTGAGCTATCTGACGGCCAACTACTCAAGCGATACCGGCTTTACATCGCCTGCGAGGCGGACGAGGACATTGGGTACCTGGCCAGACACATCGGTGAGGACAACCTGATCATCGGTTCCGACTATGGTCACCGCGACCCCTCGGAAGAAAAAGAGCTCGTCAAGACGATGAGATCCCGGGAAGACATTCCACCGTCTCTAACCGACAAGATCCTTTCCGATAACCCGAAAAACTTTTATGGCTTATAACCTCCTCACCCGGTAATCCTACACCCGGGCCGAACCATGATTCGAATTGGGCCTGGGTCCTTTGACTTCCGATGATCGTGGGGAATAGAATGCCCCCGAAGTTGCAGTCAAAGGGGATTCACATGGTCCCGGGTCGAAAGACCTTAATATCGCCTGATCACCCGTCCTATAAATGGTGGCTCACTGCGACCCTTGTCGTGGGGTCGATGACCGTCGGATTTGCCGAGCGGATGATCGAGATCGCCATCCCGCAGATCATGGTGGCTCTGAGAGTGAACCTGGACCAGGCCCAATGGATCCGCACGGGACCGGCCATCGTACGGACTATCTTGGGTCCCACGGTGGGATGGCTCTCGAGCATCTTTGGCATCCGCCAGATTTACGTCGCGACCATTGTTCTGTTCATTGTCGGATCGGGGTTTGCCGGCGCCGCCTGGTCTTTTGGCACTCTCATCTTTTTTCTAGCCTTGAAAAACGCAGGAGGCGGCCTAAGACAACCCCTGTCCATGTCCATCCTTTATCGCAGTTTTCCCCCTCACCAGCGGGGACTGGCCATGGGGTTTTACCAGGCGAGCCACATGATGGGCCCGTTGTTTGCCCCGGTCTTAGCGGGTTGGTTAGTGGAGAATTTCGGCTGGAGATCGGTCTTTTACATCAACATCCCAATCAATCTACTGGCCCTCCTATTGGTGATGGCGGTCATGCCCAAAGACCTGGATGCCCAGGAGAAAAAACGACCACCCAGTGTGGATTTTCTTGGTCTCGCCAGCATGGGTACCTGCCTGAGCACTCTTTTATGGGCGGTCAATAACGGACAAACCCTCGGTTGGGACTCCCCTCAAATCATGAGTCTCTTCTCCATCTCGGCCATCGCCGGCTCTCTCTTCGTCATTACCGAGTTAAACTCTGAATACCCCATCGTCGAACTCAGGGTCTTTAAAAATATTTCCTTTACGCTCTCCTTTTTGGTGAGGCTATTTAACACGGGAATCTTTTTTAGCACGAACTTCATTTTCGGTATCTTTATTCAGCGAGAGCTCAAGTTCACTCCGCTCCAGGCGGGACAGCGGTTGATGCCCATGGCCTTCGCGTCGGGGGTCGGAGGTATATTTTGGGGCTATATCTCCGATAAGATAAGAATTCCCACCGTCATCTCAATCTCTCTCCTGGCCTCATCCATTACCATGTACCTTTATTCGATGATGGAACTGGGAACATCCCTGACCTTTATTATTGCGGTGACCATCTTTCAGGCATTGTTTCGTTCCGGTTCCCAGGCCACGATGATCCGGCTGTCTCTGAGCACGCTTCCCTCCGACAAAGTCACTCTCGGGGCAGGTTTGGACTCGTTGGCCCGAAATCTTGGCAACACCATCGGTGTCCCCTTGATCACCGCATTTGTAACCAAACGGCAAAGTGTCCGCCTGGCAGGTCATATGAGGACTCACACCGTGAATCCGGAAAGCAACCAAGCTCTCAACTCATTGCAGCGGGCCCTGGAGCAAGCCGGTGAACCCCCCGCAAGAGCCAGGATGAGCTCCCTGAGGATTCTTCGGGATCAAATAACCCAGCGCGCGACCATCGAGTCCTTTCACGACGGGTACCGACTGGCTGCCTTAACCGGAATTTTTCTCATCCCTTTGGTCCTCATGATCCGGTCAATCCACGATGAGGGGAGGATCCGAAGGGGTGGGGCCCATGGACAAGGGGGGACCGCCGAAGGGGGAACTAGTAATATCGAGCAAAGTAATATAAAAGAAAGCCAAAGCAACGATTCCTCAAAGCAAGGGAATCCATGAAAAAACGCACCCTTCTCATATCCGCTGTTCTCGGTATTGGCCTCGTCGTGGCTGGGGTGTATGGCGTCCGATGGTGGATCAGGGCCATGAACACTGTCTCCACGGACGATGCCCGCGTGACGGCCTCCTACGCCACCATCAGTGCTGAGGTGTCCGGGCGAATCGTCAGATTTCCTGTGAACGAGGGGGACGTCGTCCAGAAGGGGAGACTTACTCCTTCGAGTCGATCAAGAAAATTACAAGGCTGCTCTTGAGGAATCGGTCGCGGAATTGTCCCAAGTAACGGCTCAGCTGGCGCAGGAACGAATCCAACTCAAGGCCATGGAAGCAACGGTGCGCGGAGAAATCAGCCGGGCCGAAGCAAACGTGGAAGCGGCCAGGGGCATCTTGCGAGAAAAAGAACGCATGGTGGAATTGGCCAGACTGGTCACCAAGACACAGCAAGACCAGGTTGAAGCGGCGTTGAAGGTGGCGGAATCGAATCTAGCGGCCTCAAAAGTGGACTTGAAGAACGCCACGGTGGAACTCGATCGAGCCAAGAAGCTTTTCAAAAACGAGTTCATCTCGGCGAAAGACCTCGATAATGCAAGGACCATTTACGATCGGGCCGTGGCCAGGGTGGAAATGCGAATGAACGAAGTCCAATGGGCCAAAGCGGATATCGGCATGGCCCAGGTTTCAAAGCTCAACAATTTCCGGGACGACCCAAAGCTGGCCGAAGCGAAGACTCTAACCGCGAGATCCGACCTCAAAAAGGCGGAAGCGGACCTGCGATTGGCGAAGGCGCGTTTGTCGGATCTTGAGGCGTACAAAGCGAGGTTAAAGTCTCAAGAGTCCAAGGTCGACCAACTCGAGTTGAAAGTTGCAACCAAACGCCGGCTGCTGGAAGGCACGGAGGTGCGCAGCCCCGTGAACGGCATCGTGGTTCGTCAGACGGCGGACCTCGGAGAAATTATCGAAAGCGGACAACCCCTAATCAAAGTTGCCATCAAAGGGACTTTGGAAGTGCGAGCGAACATCGGGGAAACCTACCTCAGGTACATTCAGCAAGGGAACCCCGTGGAGGTCTATGTTGACGCGTATCCGAATCGGGCCTTCAGCGGAAAAGTAAAACTCATCGGTGACGCTACGGATTCGGAGTTCGCTCTTTTTCGACCTTCGGGGCCGTTTACAAAACTGGAACAAGTCATCCCGGTGGAGATATCCCTGGACGGCCATTCGAGCGACAGAGACCTTAAACCGGGAATGAACGTGGTGGTCTACATCCAGCGCAACGGTTCCAACTATGTAGGCACCTCCATGAAGGCACTCGCCGAACAAAGGTCCNNAAGGTCCCCCTGACGGCGGGATCACAAGCCAGTATTTGCCCCCCAAAACACCCTGCCAAGGCTCCTCGAACCGGGAACCTTAACTCGAGTCTCACCGCTACTCGTACCGCAAGGCCTCGATGGGATCGAGTTTGGATGCCTGGGAGGCGGGGTGATAACCGAAAAAAATTCCTATGGCTGCCGAAAAACCGAAGGCCAGAAAAATGGCCCCCGGCGAAACCAGGGTATCCCATTGGCCAAGAGACGAGAGGGTGTAAGCAGCGGCGATTCCCAGCAGAATACCTAACACACCTCCCAGCAGACTCAACACCATCGCTTCGGTAAGGAACTGGCGCCGGAGATCCCGCCGCCGGGCCCCGATGGCCAACCGCAAGCCTATCTCTCGGGTACGCTCCTTCACCGAAACTAACATGATGTTCATGATACCGATGCCGCCGACAATCAAAGCCACCAGGGCAATGCCCGCCAGCAGCTGGGACATGGTCGTACTTGCCTCCCGGGCCGCATCGACGATCTCCTGGCGGTTCCGAACCGTGAAATCGTCGCCCTTGGCGGGTGTGATTTTATGCCGTCTGCGCAGCAGCGCGTTCATGTCCTCCGTGATCTGATTTGCCGCCTCCTGACTCACGATGCCGATTTCGATGTTGTTTACATGGTGAATCCCAAGGAGTCGTCTCTGGGCAACCTTGAAGGGCAGGATGACGATATCATCGAGGTCCCCCATGAAGGAAGAACTGCCGCGTTCTTTAAGGACACCGATCACTTCAAAGGGTATTCGCTTCACCCGGATGGTTTCACCTGCCGGCGCTCTCTCTCCGAATAACTCCTTCATCACGGTCTTGCCGATGATGGCGACCTTTCGGTTCGTCATCATGTCCTCCTGCGTGAAGGGTCGCCCGTCTTCCAGGTCCCACCCCATGATCTGGAAGAATTCCGGCGTTGTTCCGGTGATCGAAGGGAGCCAGTTCTTGTTGCCATAGACGGTCTGGGCCCGCCCTCGCACCACGGGCGCAACCGCTGTGACTCCCTGAACATTGGCTGCGATTTCACGTCCATCCGCAGCCGTCAGGGTTGTCACGCTGTCGTTACCCCAACTCCTGCCGCCCCGTCTTCCCGCGCCGGAGTAGACCGTCAACCGGTTGCTTCCCAACCGCTCCATCTGAGCAGCAATCCTCTGTTTGGTCCCTTCCCCAATGGCGACCATGGCGATCACCGCCGCAACGCCGATGATCACCCCCAGCATGGTGAGGGCCGACCGCAGCTTGTTCACCTTCAGGGCTTTGGTCGCAATGCCCAGGTCCGTTTTAAGCTCTGAGATGAGTTGTTTGTTTCGCGTTGATGAGTCGTTTTTGCTGATGAGCGAAACACGTTCGTTGAGGCCGGCGCCGTTTTTTTCCTCATCCTCGATCAGGCCATCGAGAAAATGAATCACCCGGTGGCCAATGGTTGCGACCCGAGGATCGTGGGTCACCAAGACGACGGTGATACCCTTTTCTCGATTAAGCCTCTGAAATAGATCCAAGATCTCCGTCCCGGTCTTGGTGTCGAGGTTTCCCGTCGGCTCATCCGCAAGGATCAAACGCGGTTCGTTCAAGAGGGCGCGTGCGATGGCCACCCTCTGCTGCTGCCCGCCGGAGAGCTTGGTGGGAAAGTGATCGGACCGTTCGGCCAAGCCCACGAGGCCCAGAAGCTCTTTGGCCCGATGGTGCCGCACCGGTGGTGCGGCGCCATCGTATAGCATGGGCAGCTCAACGTTTTCGACGGCAGTGGTCCTAGCCAGCAGGTTGAAATTCTGAAAGACAAAACCTATTTCGTGATTGCGCAGATGGGCCATTTCGTCGTCGGAGAGACTCGCCACATCGCGTCCCAGGAATTGAAACTGACCGGAAGTGGGTTTGTCCAGGCAGCCGAGAATGTTCATCAGAGTCGACTTTCCCGACCCGGAAGGCCCCATGAGCACCACCACCTCACCCGGAAAGACCTCTAAATTGATACCCCTCAGCGCTTGGATCTTATCCTCACCCAGATCGTAAACCTTGGTGAGGTTATGCAGTTCAATCAATGCTGGACTGCTCATCTTAGCCACTGCGACCAAACATCCGCGTGATTTCCCGTCCCTGAGTGGGTCTGGAGCTCGCTTTTCCCACCGCGGCCGCCTTCACGCCCACGATCACCTGATCGCCTTCCGCTAAACCCTCAACCACCTCCAGGTTCTGTGCGTCCATGGCGCCAAAGCGAATGCGAACGTTCTCCGGCTTGTTGTTTTTCAAACGCCAGACTCTTCCCCTGCCCGATAGCATTTGCTTGCGCCTTGCTTCAGCTCGTTGCTCCGGTGACATTCCCTGAAACCGCTGGCGCCACTGATTGTTTTGTTCGCCCCGCTCTTCGTTGAGATTAGGAAACAGACCGCGGATTTGCTGCCGGGTCACCCGCAGGGCCGCGCTGGAGATCACAAGTACGTTGCTCTTCTTGGCAAGCACAATCGTGACATTCGCCGTCATACCCGGTTTCAGAGCGAGGTCTTCGTTGCCCACATGGATTTCCGTGGGATAGACGACCACGTTGTCCTGTATCTGTGGGGAGGGTTTTATTTTGACCACCTCGCCTTTGAAGATCCGATCGGGAAAAGAATCCACGGTGAAATCCACCGGTTGTGAGACCCTCACGTTACCCACATCCGCCTCGTCCACCCAGGCGTCCACTTTCATCCGGGTGAGATCGGCAAGAGTCACCAAGGGCGGGGATTGAAAGCTCGCGGCCACGGTTTGACCTTCTTCAACGTTTTTTTGAATGACTACCCCGGTGATGGGGGCCCGGATCTCGCTTCGCTCCAGGCGAATCTTTGCCATTTCAAGCTCCGCCTGGGCATTTTTAACCCGTGCCCGCATGGTTACGATGTCCGCCTGCTTGACCTTCTTCTCATCCACCCGGGCCGAACTTTCCTTCAACCGCGCGCTGGACGTCAACCAATCCGCGCGCGCGCTCTCAAATTCGTCTTTTGAAATGAGATCGCGCTTGTAGAGTTCTTCCGCCCGTTTGAATTTCTCGGCAAGATTGTTGGTCAAAGCCTCATTGACCGCGATGCCCGCATCGATCTGCTGCCGTTGCATTTGCACGCCTGATTGTTCCTTGGCCAGTTGTCCTTTGGCCTCCTCAAGCTTGGCTTGCGCCTGCAATACCTCCGCGCGGAACATGTCCTGGTCCAGACGTGCGATCAGATCGCCTTTTTTAACAGCCGAATTGACATCCACAGGCAAGGTCTGGATCGTACCGGACACCTGGGTGCTGACCGTGATAGCAAGAACAGGATTAATCGTCCCGGTGGTCGTAATGCGCGAGTAGATGTCGCCCCGTTTCACCTGGGCAAGTTCAATAGGGATCTTGGGGTCGGCCTCAACGGTTGAACCTGGAAACCTAAGCCACAGATAGACGCCAAGGGGAATCAAAATCACTGCCAGCAAAACAAAACGTTTCATGGCCACTCCTGTCAACAAACAGCAAACTGTCATTTGTCACAGCGAAATTTCCGTAACCTTTAGACTCAAAACAGTTCCCAACGTCTGCCCGGTAAAACCGTCAAGTCAAGTCCAAGGCAACGCCGCCCCATCTCTCCTCGCCCCACTCTGAAGGTGGACCCTTTCACCCAGTCTGCATTGCAATGCTCGTGCCACGAGTCGTGCTGTTTTTAGCTTACGCAACACCCGTAACTTCCAGCTTTCAAAAACCTGACATTCTGGCCTGAAGTGGCAATTCACAACATCGAGAGTAAGATGGAGCGTATTTTTTATGACTTCCGACAAGAGAATTCGTGGCAAGCATTCTGCTGCAAGTTCCTACGGCCATGAGGAAATTTGCAACACTTCCCGTCAGGTTTAACCTTACGGGATCGCAATGGAATTCATCGGGGATCCCCCTTGCCCAGGGAACTCAAATTCGTCTAAATAGCTTGTGCGAGGCAGGAGGCCCATTAGATGAGAATGGCAGGTATACAACTTGTTTCGCTTATACCCATGTTATGGTTAGGCTTAGCCGGTAGCAGCCTGGCTCAGGTTACGGTTACCGAGCTGGATCAGCTGGAAACCGCCAAACAATCCGTAGACAAGGCCAAGGAGCTAGCGCCCTTCGTCCCCACTCCTATGGAGGTGGTGGAGAAGATGCTGGAGCTGGCGAGGTTAACCCGCAGCGATACGATTTACGATCTTGGATCAGGAGACGGTCGCATCGTAATCACCGCCGCGAAAAAATATGGGACCCGCGCAATTGGCTTTGAAATCGACCCTGACTTGGTTCAGGAGTCTCAGAACAACGCCGTCAACGAGGGTGTGGGCCACCTGGTACAGATCCGAGAACAGGATCTTATGACCGCTGATTTCTCTAAAGCCACCGTGGTCACCATATATCTCCACCCCGATTCGAACCTCCTGGTGAGGCCACTCCTGGAAAAGCAGCTCAAACCGGGGGCTCGCATCGTATCCAACGAGTTTGCCATGGGGGACTGGCAGCCCGACGTCATCCAAGAAGTTGCCGATTCTCGTGGTGACATTTTCACCGTTTACCTGTGGCGCATTAAGGGAAAAGGCAGCGAGCGCAGCAGTCGCTAAGAGAACAGCAAGGCGCCAAGAGCATAGCGCTAAGCGGAAAGAGTTGGCAGGAAGCAGTCCGCAGGTGCCAGCAAGAATTGCCTCAAATGAAATTGGAGACCGCACAGCAAACCTTACCAACGACCACTGAGTACCGCGCAGGGAAGACGATTAAGATTCCCTTACAAATCCAAAATCGAAAATCCAAAATCTAAAATCGAGGAGTCCTCAGCGCTCGACCACCAGTACTGATCTTAATGATCACCCGGTGGCAAAAGCTGCAGGCGGTGACCGTCAGGGTCGGAAATATAGATGCACTGAGGGTCGCCGGGACGGCCCGAAACCTCGATCCGTTCTTTTTCTAACAGCGCTTTGACCTTCTCGTATTCTCCGGCCTCGAGGTTGAGGGCCATGTGGTTGACCTCGTCACCGCCATTGATCTCCGCGCCATTTTTCACTTCGAAGAGCCCCACCTGCTGGCTACCGCAGTTCACAAAGAGTTGCCAGGAATTTTCCCGCCGGATCTTCATGCCGAGAAAGTCCACGTAGAACTTCTTGGCCCTGGCCAAATCACTGACGTGGAGCACTACATGATCGATGCCTGTGACTTTAAGTGGCGATTTCATTGCGGCACCTCCCGTTATTCGATCCTTACCAATCAATCCTACAGCAGAACATTTTTGACATTGTACCGTTTGTCAAAAAGTCCAAATCAAAAATCCGAATTCCTAAGCACGAAATCCCAAACAAACGGATCCCTTAAATCCAAATTTTGAAATCTAAAACAATCTGGGGGAAAATCCGAAATCCGAATATCGAAATACGAAACAAATCCAAAATCTCAGTTCTCAAATTTCAAAACCTTCCAATGAGAACTTCTCCCGCGTTTTTAAATGTCTTGAGTTTGGTATTTTGAGTTTTCCCTTTTTGTTTCGAATTTCGGATTTCGAGCTTCGTATTTTGTTTATTCTTGGCCTCCTTCGCGCCCGGCCTTTGCAGCCGAAGCTGCTTCGGCGGAGTAGGCTCTTTGCGCGAGTCAGCGTTTCCCGGTCTTATTGCAACCTAAAAAACTTCTTTGCGTTTTCTCCCATGACGGCTCGTTTCTCGGACAAAGTCAGGTCGGGTCGCTCCAGAGCACCCTGAATCATGTTTTTTGCCGCAACGAGATCCACTTCGTGGGGATAATCCGTGGCAAAGGCAAACGCATCAATTCCGGCTTTCTGCTTGATGTAGGACAGGACTTCGTCATTTCCCTCGCATCCCACCAGCACCTGACCGGATGAAAGGTATTCCTCGATGGTGCGCCGCTTACCGTGACGCACGATGTAGACGCTCTCGTCACGGTCCTGACGGTCCAGCAGGAGCACCGTCCATGCGCAGCCTCCCTCGAAAAATCCCACCCGAAGGTCTCGATACCGGTCAAAAACACCGTGGTGAATCAAGGAGACCATCTCCAGCGCCAGTGGAACCGGATGACGCAAGGCGCGAGCTGCCGTCGGGTCTGTAAAGGTGTCCGCTCCCATACCCACACTCGACCCGCCGTGGACTCCGAGAGCACAGCCCAGATTGGCGGCCTCTTCATAAACCGGCCAATAGTAGTCGTGGCCGAGGTGCAGAGGGAGTCCTCTGGAAGGTAGCATCATTGCCGTTATTCCGAGCTCCAACACGGCACGGCGAATTTCCGCGACCGCGGACTTCACATCCTGCATCGCTATGAGCCCCACGGGGTGAAGACGCTTGTCCACTTTCCGGTAACGCTCCGACACATAATCGTTATAGGCCCGGCAGACCAGGGCGGCGTAGTCGGCCTGCTGAAAGAACCCGACGGACAGACCCTCCGAAGGAAACATCACCGTTTGCTCGATGCTGGACTTATCGAGAAAGGCCACCCAGTCCTCGGCCGATCCCATGCGGTGATCGCTGGCATTGACCCGGCCCCTGATAGGCTTTCGTTCCTCTTCGCTTAGACTGAGATTACGGGGATAGTGGATGCTGTCCAGTTGGGCGAATACTCCTTGCCGGTTCCTGGAAGGCTTGAGGGCAATATGCCGGATTCTGGGATCCATGTATTCAACCATTTCGGGAATAGACTCAATGATATGCCCGTCGCAATCGACAATATTCACGCTGTCGCCCATAGCAGACCTCCTCGGAATTCTTTCTTGGGGCGTATTCTATCCACGTCTGGCAATAATTGAAAGACTTCAGGAAACGAACGAAAACTTGGCGTCACTTGGGGTCCTGGAATTGCAGAGGTAGCTTCGCCCCCTCCAGAGCCATTCCCTGGATTCGCCTCAAGCGAAGCCGCCGCGCCGCAACCCGCGCCTGGCTCCGGTCCCGTTCTACACCAATCCAGGGCCGACCCATCCGGGCTGCCACCGCACCAACCGCCCCGCTGCCAAAAAAGGGATCCAACACAATTCCCGAAGGGGAAAGATTGAGGAGCCTGCGAACAATACCCGGCGGCATGGCATCCCATAGGCTGCCGGGTGGCGACCACGGGATAGGAAGGTGCCAGCAAAGCGTGGCCTTGGGAAGCTTGCACCTAACCCCGGCCTTGGTGAAGCGCAGGAGGTAATTGATCCGGTCGTCCCATCGCAGTGTTGAGGGTTCTTCGGTCCAGAATGCTTTTGTTTGCAGCAACCAGCCTGCCTTATGCAAGGAGTCTGCCAGGATTGCATCCATGCCAATCCACTCACGACCGTCGTGGCGGTCACCCATGATAATCCAGACCTCGCCACGAGGGGCCAGGACCCTTAGCCATTCTCGACTATGTTCCGTAGCGATTTGCTTTGCGTAACGAAGAGCCGAGTCCCGGCCCTTTCCGCGAACCCAGTAAGGCGGGCTCGTGAGAATCACGGCAACCGATCGGTCAGGTAGAACCGGCATGGCCCGGCTATCCCCAACCAGAAGAATCCCCTTACCATCTTTGCTTTGGTATCTTACCAATGGATGACTCCCTTCGTTGTTTGACCTCAAGGCACGATTATTGTGAGAAACGGGCAAGACGAAACAGATGGATGTCTTTTTGTGTGCCACCGTTCAGAACAAAATCTGCAATGGTCTCGCCGACCACACCGCAGAATTTGAATCCATGGCCGGAGAATCCTGCCGCAATAAGTACCCGCGGCGACTCCGGATGATGATCAATGATAAAGTGACCATCGGGTGAATTCGTAAAGATACAGGTTTTAAGCGTGAGCGTGGGTCCATCCGCGTCGGGAAAGTAGCGGCGAATCACATCCCTTAGAAGCTTTTCATCCTCCGGATGACACTCACGATCCATACGATCAGGGTCTGCCTGCTGGTGAAGGTGATGGTACCTGCCGATTTTAAAGCCAGGGATTTCAAATATCGGCGTGCCGTACAACAGGCCCTCGGGTACATCCAGGATGAATACCGGGAACACCTCCGGAGCAAAAAATTCGGGACGTAGGGGTTGGCTCCACAGCAAGACCTGGCGCTCCGGTTTGGCAACGTTAAAGAGTGACGGGACCAGGGACCTTATCCAGGGACCAGCTGCGATCACGAGATTCTCGGCACTGTATCGATCATGGTCCGTCTGAACCAGGCCTTCTCCGGCACGGGCCTCCCATTGCAGCACACGCTCCCGAAAGTGCACCTCGGCTCCCAGGGACTCCGCAGCTTTCAGATGAGCTCTGACGGCCCCCTCGGCGAGGAGAAAACCGGCGTCGGGTTGATACACCGCAATCAGGTCACGTGGGAAGCGACAGCCCGGGAACCTTTTTTCTAACGACGCGGCATCCAGAACTTCGTGGCTGAGGTTGTGAGTGAGGCAAGAAAGCAATGCGCCCTCCACGGTGGGGCTGTCCGGAAGCCCAACATCGATCCCACCGGTCACATACAAAAGGCGCTCACTGCTCTGCTTTTCCAATTCACGCCAGAGCTCGTAGGATCGGTGCAGAAGTGGCACGTACGCCGGATCTTCTCGGTAGGCAAGGCGAATGATCCGGTTGACACCGTGGGAAGAACCCAACTCGTGGTTGAGTTGGAACTGTTCGATGCCTAATGCTTTGACCCCTCGGCGCGCAAGGTGATAGAGGGACGCACTGCCCATGCCCCCCGCACCGATCACAATCGTGTCATACTTTGACAATGAGGTCCCTCGAGGCCTGAACTATGCGGTTGGAACGTCGGCTACTGTCATTGTCTCTTTTAGGTTTAATGTTCCCGCTGGGCAGAGCACCTCTCCCGCACACCCCTGCACCTCTCGGCGATGCGCCGAAAATCCAGCGGAGGAAAGATGAAAATGACAGATTTGTCTAGCGAACGGTCGCCGGCTCGGTGGTCGCAGCCGCCTCTTTTCTCGCAGGCTCCGTACGCCATCCCGCCTCGGACAGGTCAACGCGCACACCCACCGGGTCTTTGATAAAAGCCTCCGCGAAGCGACCATCACGCGGCGTGCCTTCGGGACCCTGGGTTGCCCCCTGTTTTAACGCGAGGTTCGCCGTCGCCTCGTTATCCTCAACTTGAAAGCCAAAATGGTCGAGTCCCTCGGCGCGGCCTTCACGGGCAGGCAAAATAGCGAGATTAATGTACCCGTCAGAAAGATAAAACGCTTCTCGATCCTTGTGACCTTCGCTGAAGTGTTGATGGACAATCTTCATACCAAAGGTCTTGGTATAGAATTCCACCATCTTCGCCTGGTCCTTCGCAAAAATTGCTATGTGACGGATCCTTGCCATGGTTGGCCTCCTTTCAGCATGCCAGCGGAACATATAGAGCTTTTACGAATTAGCCGCTGGGGGTATGTTAGTCCAAACCTACGACCGACATCAAGGGGGAACCTCCCCGCTGCTCCATCCAAGCTTCACACAGTAAGCCCCCTTTTCCTCCACATAGCGTAACGGGAGCCGCCGTTCCTGAGCGGAAGTTCGGTTGTGAGGCG
>JABAOE010003927.1_pt3 | contig 48105 bp, 46 predicted proteins | sample 7062141 | NCBI WGS metagenome assembly JABAOE01 (sample SAMN14538627, study PRJNA623070) | marine sediment metagenome | biome: marine biome [ENVO:00000428]; feature: marine pelagic biome [ENVO:01000023]; material: deep marine sediment [ENVO:00002113] | place: India: Gulf of Khambhat ... | reverse complement strand
GCCCTGGCGCGCGACCTGCATCCGGGCCAGCGCAACAGCCTGGACGCCCTGTGCAAGCGCTACGAGGTGGACAGCAGCGCCCGCAGTTTGCACGGCGCGTTGCTGGACGCCGAGTTGCTGGCCGAGGTCTACCTGGCCATGACCGGGGGGCAGGAGGACCTCGGCTTGAGCCTGGCGCAGGACTCGGATGCGGCGGCAGGGGCGGACAACCTCGTTGCCGGCGAGCGCCCCGCGCTGCGCGTGTTGCGCGCCAGCGCCGAGGAACTGGCCGCCCACCGGGCGCGCCTGGAGGCCATCCGCGAAGCCTCCGGCCACTGCCTGTGGCTGGAGCAGGAGGAGGGCGGTCCGGACTGAGGTTGTCCGGGAGGGTCGATCACCCGCCGCCCCGGCGGGCGCCGCGCGCGAGAATTACGGGGCCGAGACCGGTCCGGAGCCGCTGCCCGCGGCGGCCACCAGCAGCGGATGTTCGCGGGTATCCATCCACACCAGGATGTCGTAGTAGTTGCGGATGTTGCTGACGTAGCTCTGCGCCTCGAAGCCGCGCGCGTAGCCAAAGCGGGTCGACCGGTGCCACTTCTCCTGGCTCAGCAGGGGCAGTCGCTGATCGACCTCCGACCAGCGGTCCGGGTCGGCGCCCTGTTGCTGGGTGATGATGCGCGCGTCCTCCAGGTGGCCCCAGCCCATGTTGTAGGCGGCCAGCGCCATCCAGGTGCGGTCCGGCTCCGCAATGCGCTCCGGTATGCGCTGGTGCAGGCGCAGGAAATACCGCGCCCCGCCGTCGATGCTCTGCTCCGGGTCCAGGCGGTCGTCGAGGCCCAGCTGACGCGCCGTGCGCCGGGTCAGCATCATCAGCCCGCGCACGCCGGTGCGCGAGGCCGCGTCCGGGTCCCAGTGCGATTCCTGGTAGCCGATGGCCGCCAGCAGGCGCCAGTCCATGTTGTAGACCATCGCCACTTCCCGGAACACGGGCAGGAATTCGGGCAGCCGCTCGCGTACCTGTTTCTGGAACTGGGCCATGCCGACCCGGTCGAGCCGGTCCGCGCGCGCCTGGTACTGCGCGCGGATCGCGGCCACCGTGCCCGATTCCCTGGCCTGGTTCAGGAACCGGTGGGCCAGCTGCACCAGGCTGTCGTCATCGTCGCGCCGGAACGCCCACGCCTGCGGCTGCCTGGCCGGCAGGGTGAAGGCCCGCCCCAGCATGGGGTAGAAGCGCTGGTTGGCGCGTAGGATGTTCGAGTCCACCAGCGTGGCGTCCAGCCGCCCCTCGGAGATCTCCAGCAGCAGGTCCTCGATGCCGGCGTCCGCGCGGGCTTCCCATGCGAGCCCGGGTACGGCCGCCTGGCGCAGCAGTTCCTCGTAGCTGGAGCCGGCGATGACCGCCAGCCGCCGGTCGCTGAGGTCGGCAAGCGATCCGGGTCGCTTCGTGCCGCGGCGGTAGACCACCTCGATACGCGTCTCGTCGTAATCGGGCCCGAAGCGGAACTGCTGCTCGCGTTCGGGCGTGCGGGTCAGGTTGGCCGCGATCAACTCGCCATGCCCGCGGTCAAGCCAGCGTGATAACTGCGCAAAGTTGTCCGCTACGCGCACCTCGACCGACAGGCCAGCGTACTCGGCGAATTCTCGCACCAGATCGTATTCGGGGCCGGTGTCGCCGTCGGCGCCGAGAAAGTAGCTGCTGGCCCCGTTGCGGGTCAGTAGCGTAAGGCTGCCGCGCTGCTGGGCCTGTTCGAGGCGGGTGGGGCGGTCGTCACCGGAGGTCAGGAACGGCAGCACCAGCGCCGCGGCGATCAACGCGCGCAGCCGGACGGACAGCTTGTGTGGCTGGTGCAATTCCATGACGTAATCCCCGATTCATCGGAGGTAGTTTACCGTTCCTGAGGTGAATTAGCGAGAATTTTATTTAACTAAATGAAAACTGTAGTTAATTACCAGCACGAAATGGGCGACTTGGTGTAGTCCTGGTCCATCACCAGCGGCGTGCATGCCAGGCCGTGCTCGGTGTCCTTGGCCTGCTCACCGGTGGGGGTGGCCGTCAGGGTGTAGGAGTTGGCGGTGACGTTATCGATGGTGAACGTATACCAGTCGTGGGTGGGCACCGGAATGCCGGCGGGTGGTGCGGCATTGGCGGCATAGGTGCTGTGGGTGGCGCGCCAGATTTCCTGCATGTTGGCCCAGTTCATCAGCAACTCCTGCGCATCGCCACGCCGCGCCTTGCGCACCCAGTGGGTGTAGTTGGGCATGGCCAGGGCCACCAGGATGGCGACCACGGCCACCACGATCATCAGCTCGATGAGGGTGAATCCGCGCCATGAACGCCGCGTACCGCGGGGGGTTCTCGATTTCACATCCCTATGCTTCATACCGGCCGCACTCCTTGGTACTGACAGGCGGTAGTAAATTCCCGACCGGCGTCGCCGGCGCCGGCGCTGTGGCAACCACAGATTCCCTATACTATAGGGGCACTTGAGGATTCTGCCAAGGGAAGGGATGCATGGCAACACCGCATACAGTGCGCGGCTTCACCCTCATCGAGCTCATGATCACCATCGTGATCGTCGCCATCGGCATCGCGTTGATGCTGCCGTCGTGGGACGCCATCGTGCAGCGGCGTGAACTGACTCAGGGCACCGAGGAGATTTCCACGCTGCTGTCAATCGCCCAGGGCGAGGCGGTCAAGCGCGGAGAAGTCATCGAGGTCGACGTCAATCGCGCCGGCGGCAATAACTGGTGCGTGCGGGTGTTCACCGAGGACGATGACGGCAACTGCCTGTGCAACCCCGATGCGCCGAACGCGCCCAATGGCTACTGCGGATGGACCTCCGGCGTGGGCGAGCAGGGCGGCGAGGAGGTGGATGCCTACCGCAAGTTCACCATCACCCAGCTGCTGGAGGGGGGTACCAGCGTCGGCCAGTTCGATTTCCGCTTCGACCCGATCCGCGGACTCAAGATGGCCGATGACGACACTACCGATTTCAGCGTGCACGCCGTTCAGCTGCAGTCCGCCAACACCGACTTCACCTTGCGGGTGGAGGTGAATGCCACCGGGCGCGTCCGGATTTGCAGCCCCGACGACAGCGTGATGGGTTTTGGGTCCTGCCTGTGACCGTGGCCGGGAACGCGCAATGAACTCACCCTGGAGCACCTCCATGAAACAAAGCATGTCACAGCGGTTCGCGCGCCAGGCGGGCCTTAACCTGTTGGAGCTGATGGTCTCGCTGGCGATCAGCATGGTGGTCTCGCTGGCCATGGTCACGCTGATGGCCAACACCATGAGCACCGGCACCCAGGCCATTCGCATGAGCACGCTGACCCAGGAAATGCGCGCCGCCATGCAGATCATCACCCGCGAGCTGCGCCGCGCCAATCACGATATCACCACGCTGGGGTGCTACCAGACGCGGGAGTGCGTCGCATTGGAGACGGGCAGCATCAGCACCGATGGCAACTGCCTGAGCTTTGCTTACGATCGGGCGGGCGCCATGTCGTTTTGCCTGGCCGGCGGGGTGCTGAGCCTGACCAACGGGGGTGGCAGCGTGGCGATCACCGACCCGGAGGTCATCACCGTCAACGAGTTTGGCGTCAACTGTTACAACACCGGCGCCGACGACGCGGACCAGGAAGGCACGCTGGTGATGCGGGCCCAGCTGGTCAACGCCCATCGGGACCTGCCGGTGGTCGAACATCGGCTCGAGGACCGCGTGTACCCCCGTAACCTGATCTTCACTGCCGGATGCTGAGTGATGAGAATGAACCGCAACCCCCAAACTGTCAGACTCCCGCGCGGGCTCCAGCGCCTGCAGCGTGGCGCCATGACCATGTTCACCGCCATTTTCGTGCTGGTGCTGATCACGATGATGCTGCTCTATGCCGCCAAGGTCGGCGTGTTCGAGCAACGCATCTCGGCCAACGACCTGCGCCAGAAGCTGGCCTTCCACGCCGCCGAGACGGGGCTGGATTTCAGCTACGAATACCTGCAGAACAAGATGCGCGAGGGGCTGCTGACCTCGACCGAGACGGGCGACGACCCGGCCAACGTTTGCGACGCCGCGGGCTTCTATGCCCCCGGTTGCGTGCGCTGGGTGGACGCCTGCCCCGCGGAGCTGTGCAGCTCACCTGGCATCCCGCCCGACAGCTTCATCTATGACGATGATCACCTCGGCAGCACCGTGAGCTACGACACCTGCATCGACGCCACGGTCACTGCCGGGGCTGGCGTACCGCCGCTGTGCCGGCACGAGGATTTCCAGGGCACCCTGGCGGAGGGAACGCGCTTCCGGACGACAGCCGGCATCTGTTCCTACGATGGCGACCTGGCATGGCCGCCCACCAACTGCCTCGACCTGTCCGTGGACACCACGCCCGAGAATGTCCGGCACATCGTATGGATGGCCGCCTGGGGTTACTCGGATTGCGAGGATGGCGGGCCGCTCACCGACTGCAAGGGGCAGGCCCGCATGATCCGCATCCTGGGCGACCGCAACATCCTCGCCGGTGGCGGTTTCGTGCCGCTGGTCAGCAAGAACAACTTCCCCCCCAGCGGCACCACCGAGGTGGTGCCGAACCCCGACGCGGGCGGCGAAGGGGTGCCGGTGTCCATCTGGAGCAACCGCAATATGACAGCATGTGCGCCACTCAACACGGACGAGGTTGCGCAGGACCCCCTGACGGTGGAGGGCTCGTTCCGCACCTGCGAAATGCACGAGTGGTACGGTGTGGATATTCGTCCCGACGATGCCAAGTGCAGCATGCCCACCTGCAAGTGCGACTACCCCGGCCCGGAGGCGCTGAGCTACCGGCACGGGGGTGAAACCCACCTCGACATGGATGTGCTGGTGGACAATGATTTTCCCTGCGACTTGTTCCAGTATTACTTCGGAGTGCCGGAATCCGAGTACGACACGGTCAAGCAGGCCGCCCAGATTATTGACGATTGCGGCAACACGGTGCTGAACGAGGAGAGCCGTGGGACCTACTGGTTCAGCGGAGACCTCTGCGACATCGATGGCGGCAAGTCGTCCAAGCAGGTCGGCAGCATCGACCATCCTGTGATCCTGATCTCGGCCGCCAAGTCGCAAACGGTCCTGGGCTCCAACACCCACTTCTACGGCATCCTGTACATCAGCGATGTCGAGAGCCCCGATTCGCAACCCAATTTCAAGCCCGGCGGCGGCGCCACGGTGTACGGCGCGGTGATCATCGACGTGATCTTCCCGTCCAGCGGTTTTGCTGGCACCTTCCGGGTCGTCTACAACGATCAGGTGCTGGGCAACCTGGGCAAGGTCGGCACGCTGGCCGGCGCATACTGGCGCGACTTCGATCTGCCGCTGATCGATTCCGCCAATTCCACCCTCAGTTGGGCACGCTGACATGAACCGGTACACGAGCATGAAAACACAGCGCGGATTTAACCTCCTGGAAGTGATGATGGCGGTCGCCATCTTCGCCATTGGCATGCTGGCCCTGGCTTCCCTGCAGGGAAGCCTGACCCGCTCCTCGACCGACGCCAAGATGCGCACCATGGCCGCCAACATCGCCGAGCGCACCATCGAGGCCATGCGCACCTTCAATTCCCTGAGCCAGAACCAGGACCCGGCAACCGGCGTAGGTTGCGATTTCGGGGCCCCGGGCGATTCGGTGAGCAGCGAGTGTGGCTTCGGCGACATCATCAGCGTGGATGGCGCGGTGGCGGGCCCGATCTATGAGCAGGTGTCGAGCGGTGACGCCGTCGGCTTCTTCCGCACCATCAACGTGACGGATTACTATTTCGACCCCGCCGCGGCGGGCAGCTTCACCGCCATCGCCCCCGACGGCATCGTCTCACCGCATTTCAAGCTGGTAGACGTGTGCGTGGCCTGGGGCGACGCAGCGCTGTGCCCCTTGGGCGTCGCTGAGTCCGCTGCGGATTACGCCAGCGACCTGGATACGCACACTGGCAACATCACCGTATCCGCCATCGTCTCCAGCGCCACCACGGGTGGGCGGCTCGCGATCTTCACCCAGGACCAGGACGAGAACCTCATTCCGCCCGTTGCCTATAGCCCCGGCGAGAACCCGGACGTGATCCCGCTGGGCCTCGGCGGGGACCGGGTGAAGGAATCGCGCACGCCGATACCGAAGATCTTCCGCAGCTACCTGGAAACCCGGTTCGACGTGATCACCTACTCGCAGAGCACCAACGCCTTCGTGCGCCGCGAGGAATTCGTGGCCATCGCCTGCGAGTGCACCTTGCGCGCGCCGGGGGCGGTGGAGGGCCGGCGGCCCATCCTGTGGGCCGGCGACGAATACCTCGAGCCGGAGTTCGTGGTGAAGGCCTATGGTGAGCGGCTCAGTGGCGTCAAGCAGAGCCCGTTCTGTGACCTCTGCTGCCGTGACCATCACGATGGCGGCACCGGCGAGAATGATCCGTCCGACGTGGGGGCCAGGCTGTACAACCCCTTCCGCGACCCGCTCGAGTACCGGGCCGACGGCGACCACAAGCACTACAAGCGGCAACGCTCGGTGCCCGGCGCCACTCTGATGGAGGAGGCGCAATATGGTGACGACTACGTGGAGGCCTGCCGACTGGTGCGCAAGGACGGCTTCTTCCGCGTGGCCCAGGATTTCCGCATGGAGGGCCTCAACGCCTTCCCCGAGGACTACCTGACCAACGACGGCCAGGTCGCGGAATACGGGGCCTACGTGATCGGCGAGGTGAAGGACCACGTTTCGGGCGGCAGCTTCAGCGATCCGGCCCGCTTCTACGAGGGCACCTGCCCGGAGGGCAGCGCTACCCTCGCGACCGCGCACACCTGCCTGCCCAAGGGGGAGAGCCCCTCACAGCAGCTGCGCTCGCGCGCGGTGTACATCGACTACATCACCGAGGATTTGCGCAAGGTGATGGACTGCGTGTCGGGCGGGGCAGCCCCCGAGGACTGTTCCTCCGGCGATGTCGAGCTGGACAAGAACCCCGGCGCCGGCTTGCTGGAGCTGTTCTCCTTCTTCGACGTGCAGACCACCTTCCTGAACGACTGGCGTGAGACGCCGATCGACTATGTCGCCACCGTCACCAACGAACCGCTGGAGACCGACAACCTCCATAGCCGGGGCCGGGCCGATCAGGTCTCGGGCATGAGCGGGACGGCCACGGCCTATGCCAGCGGCCACCGCGGCGTGCCGGGCATCACCGCTACCGATCCCATCGACAACCGCTATCTGCTGGAGAGCATGACCGATCACCTGGTGCTGACCATCGGCAGTGGCGGCGAGTCGGTAGTGGCGGGCGTCCTCGTCTCCGGGCAGATCGTTTCCTACGTGCCGGGCCTGCAGGCCGCCAACGTGTCGCTCACGCCCACGGGCGCGGTGTGCAACTTCACCAACCCGGAGTTCACCTGCGTCCGGCCAAACGCGGGCTTCGGCGGCAGCGCCTGGATGAGTATTACCATCAACCAGCCCACCTGGGGCAACGTGCTGGTGTGCAGCAACAGCGATACGCTGTTGGTGGATAACGCGTTCCCCACGGCTTACGAAGACGTGTTCATTCCGTCCGACGTGGACGGCGATGGCTTTATCTTCGACGGCGAGGGCACCTGGGTGACCCAGGCAGTGGCCTGGGAGATCCGCGTGGACCTCAGCAGTGCGTTCGGCAGTGATTACGTACTGTGGCTGGCGCGTGGGAGCTGCGGTTGAGAGCACATCGCTGAGCGGCTAGTGATGAATGGCCGCCCCTTCGCGGGCGGCCATTTTTTTTGCCCAGCCGGCGGCAGCTTCAGCCCCGGCCGCACCCATTGGGAACGAACCACTTCGGAACCGTCGCTTGCGGTACCATAGGCGGGTCGATGCGGCAGCGAAGCGTTCCAGTGACCACCCATTCCACCCCCCTTGCGTGGCCGCGCGCTCCGGCATGGCGCGCGGGCTGGCCGGCGCGATGACGGTCCGCACCCGTTTCGCGCCCAGCCCCACCGGCGTGCTGCACGTCGGGGGCGCCCGCACCGCCCTGTTCTGCTGGCTGCAGGCCAGGGCCGCCGGCGGGCAGTTCATCCTGCGCATCGAGGACACCGACCTGGAGCGGTCCACCGCGGAGTCGGTGCAGGCCATCCTGGACGGCATGGACTGGCTGGGGCTGGATTACGACGAGGGGCCCCACTACCAGAGCCAGCGCTTCGAGCGCTACGCGGCGGTGGCGGAGGAGTTGCTGGCGCAGGGCAAGGCCTATCGCTGCTACTGCAGCAAGCAGCGGCTGGAGGCCTTACGCGCGCAACAGATGCAGGCCGGTCTCAAGCCGCGTTACGACGGGCACTGCCGCGATGGCGCGGCGGGCGCGGGCGAGACTTCGCCGGTGGTGCGTTTCCGCAACCCCGCCGACGGCACGGTGGTATTCGAAGACCTGGTGCGTGGCACCATCCGGATCTCGAACGCCGAGCTGGATGACCTGGTGATCGTCCGCCCGGACGGCTCGCCCACCTACAACTTCACGGTGGTGGTGGACGATCTGGACATGCGCATCACCCATGTCATCCGCGGCGATGACCACATCAACAACACGCCGCGCCAGATCAACATCTACCGCGCGCTGGGCGCCGAGCCGCCGGCGTTCGCGCACGTGCCGATGATCCTCGGCGCGGACGGCGCGCGCCTTTCGAAGCGCCATGGCGCGGTGGGCGTCATGCAGTATCGCGACCTCGGCTACCTGCCGCAGGCGCTGCTCAATTACCTGGTGCGCCTCGGCTGGTCGCACGGCGACCAGGAAGTGTTCAGCGTGGCGGAACTGCTGGAGCGCTTCGACGTGCGGGACGTCAACCGCAAGGCCGCCGCTTTCGACCCGGACAAGCTCGACTGGCTCAACCAGCATTACCAGCGCAGCCTGCCGGCCGCGGAAGTGGCCGGGCACCTGGCCTGGCAATTCGAAGCGCTGGGCATCGATGCCGGCGCCGGCCCGCCGCTGACGGATCTCGTGGGAGTGCAGGCCGACCGCGTGAAGACCCTGCGGGAAATGGCGGAACAGAGCCGGGTGTTCTACCAGGAGCTGGAAGGCTTCGAGGCCGGCGCCGCGCGCAAACACCTGCGCCCGGTGTGCGAGCCCGTGTTGCGGGCGCTGCGCGAGCGCTTGCGCGACCTCGTCGACTGGTCGCCCGAATCGCTCAACAACGTGGTGCGGATCGTCGCCGACGAGCTCGAGGTGGGTATGGGCAAGGTCGCGCAACCCTTGCGCGTGGCGCTGGCGGGCAGCGCGGTCTCCCCCTCGATCGACCGCACCTTGTGGCTGGTGGGTCGCGACCGCAGCCTGCGGCGTCTCGACGATGCGCTGGAGTACGTCGTGTTCCGAGCCGAGCGCCACTGATGTCCAAGGTCGAACGCCTCTACCATCTGCACAACATTCTGAGTCAGCGGCGCACGCCGATCTCGCGTCACGCCCTGATGGAGCGGCTGGAGTGTTCGCAGGCCACCCTCTACCGCCTGGTAGCCGAATTGCGCGACTTCCTGGGCGCGCCGCTGGAGCAGGATCCGGAGACGCGCGGCTTTTACTACGACCGCAGCTACGATCACCCCTTCGAACTGCCCGGCATCTGGATCAGCCCGCAGGAACTGCAGGCGCTGCTGACCGCGCGCCAGGTGCTGGGCACGGTGCAACCCGGGTTGCTGGAGGGTGAGCTGGCCTCCCTGCAGCGGCGGATCACGGCGCTGTTGCAGCAGAAGGGCGTGGAGACCGAGGGTGCGGACGCGCGCATCCACATCCAGGCAGTGGCCGGCCGCGCCGTGCCCGGGCACCTGTTCCAGGACGTGCTGGGGGCGCTGGTGCAGCGCCGGCGACTCCATATCCGGTATCACGGCCGGCGGCGCGACGAGGTCAGCGAACGCGAAGTCTCGCCCCAGCGCCTGACGCAGTACCGGAACTCCTGGTACCTGGACGCCTGGTGCCATTCGGCCGCCGGGCTGCGCAGCTTCGCGCTGGAGCGCGTGCTCGAGGAGCGGATGCTCGACGCGGCGGCGCAGGAGGTGGGTGCGGAAAAACTGGCCGAGCACTACGACCGCTCCTACGGTATCTTTTCGGGCCCCGCCCGCCACAGGGCACGCATCCGGTTTACGCCGGAGATGTCCCGCTGGGTGGCCGACGAGGAATGGCACCCGGACCAGGCAGGCGCCTACGATGCCGACGGGTGCTGGGTGCTGGAAGTGCCGTTTTCCGATCCGCGGGAACTGGCCATGGACATCATGCGCTACGGTCCGGAAGCCGAGGTGCTGGAGCCGGAATCCCTGCGCGATGCGGTGCGCGCCGCGGCCGCGGCGACCGCTTCAAAATACCTCTGAGCATTCCACCGGCGCGTACGCGGTGAACTTCCAGCCGCCGTCCACGCGCGCGGCCAGGTACCAACCGCAGCTGTGCTCGGCCGCGCCACCCGGGTAGCGGTCGCGCCAGCGCATGGTCAGGGCCCAGGTCCGGTCGTTGATGCGTTGCTGGCGGTAGCCGTCGAGCATGCTCCCGGCCCAACCCGAGGTCGCCCAGCCGGCCAGCAGCCCTTCCAGCCACGGCCCGGGGCGGGCGTGCTGAAAGCGGCCGTCCGCCGGATGGTAGGCCACCGGATCGTGATAGTAGACGGGCGCGATGTCCGCGGTGACGGCGGAGGCGTTCTGCCACAGCGGCGCGTAGGCCTCCCTGACCCAGGCCTCCGGGCCCGCCTGCGCGCCTGCAAGGGCCGGGACGGCCACCAAGGCCGCCAGCCAGTATCTGATCGACCGCATGGTGTGTGCTCCTCTTCGGCTTGCCCTCCGGCATCATACGCGCTTCTCGCCGAAATGCGCCGGGCCGTTCTCAGGTAATGAGAAACGCACGTGCTTTCATGGGGGCCGTGACGACAGGAGTAAGCGACATGCTGCACCCGCACCATCTCGAACGGGAACCCACCCTGCGCGCGGGCCGCGAGGCCCCCGCCGCGCAGGCGGTGGCGCTGCCTAAACCCTCCGCAGCCGAGGCCGAACCGGCCATTTCTCCCTGGGCGCTGGCGGCTGCGGTGGCCGGCAACGTGCTCGCCGGCGGTTTCCTGCTGGGTGTCTTGCTGATGGCCCCGCTGATGCTGCAACGCGTCATGTCGCTGCTCTGAGCCGCCACCCGGCGTGCCGCGATGCCGGCCGCGCCGAGCCCGGGGGCGGGTATCTCTCCGGCCCGTCCCCGGGTTTTTATCGCAGGTGCTTGCCGCCGTCCCAGCCGCCCCTGGCCAGCACCCGCTCGCCCATGGCGCGGGGCGCCTCCTCCAGGTCGGTGGCCATGGAGTCGTTCCAGCGGTTGAGGAACCCGTACAGGCACACCGCACCGAGGATCTGCACGATCTGCGCTTCGCTCCAGTGGCGCTTCAGGCGTTCCATCAGCTCCGCGTCCACGGCATTCGGAACCGCGCCCGCCGCCAGGGCGAAATCCAGCGCGGCCCGCTCCGCGTCGCTGTACAGCGGGCTGCTTGCATACTCCCACACCGCGTCGAGCTTCTCCTGGCTGACGCCGTGGATGCCGGCCGCCACCAGGGAATGCGCTTCGCAGTACTGGCACCCGGCGGCCCGGCTGGCGAAGTGCGCCACCAGGCGCATGAAACCGAGGTCGACGGCGCCGGCGGGGTCCATCACCGCCTGGGTCAGGACGCCGAAGGCTTTCACCATGGCGGGCCGGCGCTGCATGGTCAGCAGGCTGTTGGGCACAAAACCGAGGATGTTCTCGAAAATGGCGAAGTCCGCGGCCAGTTCGGGGTGGGTTTCGGGGGGCAGGGGGTCCAGGTGCGCCATGACTTACTCCGGGGGTTGTGAATCGGCCAGCAGCCGCAGCGTCATGCTGCGCGCCCGCTGGCCGTCGGCCTCGTCGCCGGTGATGCTGACCGCGAACCAGCTGGTGGCCGGGTTGCGCTCGCGCCGGCGGTCCCAGTCTACCCAGCCGATGAACCAGGCGTGGGCGGGGCGCCCGGCATCGGGATCACCGGGGCAACTGCCGGTTTTGCCGTGCAGTTCGCCCGGCAATGCGCTGTCCTGGGCGAGCAGCTCGCGAACCAGCTGCTGGTGGTCGGCTGCGAAGGGCAGGGCGCTGCGCCACAGGTCCTGTACCAGTGCCAGCTGGGCGCGGGTGCTGATCAGCAGGCTGCTGTCCAGCCAGAAGCGATCGATGCCGCCGGAGAGGTCGCGATTGCCGTAGTCGAGCCGCTCCAGCCAGGCTTGCAGGGTGGCCTCGCCCAGCTCGCGCGCCAGTGACTGGAAATACCACACCACGGAATCCTGCATGGCCGAGGCCAGGTCGTGGTCTTGGTTGAGTTCGCCGCGCGCATGGACCGTTCCGTCCCAGCGCCGGGTATGGGACGCGCCGTCGAGCGCGCCGGTCTGCAGCCCGATCAGGGCGTGTGGAATCTTGAACGTGGAGCAGGGCGACAGCGGTTCATCGCAGGCCGCGCCGCCGTAATCGATGCGCAGCTCGCGGTGCCGATCGCGTTCCAGCAGCAGCGCGCAGGCGGTGTGGCCGGGGAAATAATCGGCCAACGCTTGGGGCAGTTCGCGGCCCTCGGCGGCGCCGCAAAACAAAAGCGCCGCGAACGCGGCGCCCGGCAGTCCTCGCAGGCCGCCGTGGCCCATCAGGCCGCCTCGCTGGCGGTGGCCTTGATCGGTCCGTTCAGCAGGGCCTCGCGCGTGGCGTCGACCAGCAGATCGACCTCTTGGCTGGTCATGTAGAAGTGCGGCGTGTAGCGCAGCGAATTCTCGCCCCCGTGGATGACGTTGATGCCGGCCATGCGCATGAACTCCTCGGTGGAGCCGGCGCCGAAACACTTGTAGCGGCGGCTGTCGAGCGCGGCGCTGACCAGCAGGCCGGTGCCCTGCACGCCGGTGATGCGGCCTTCCAGCTCCTGCGCCAGTGCACTCAGCTTGGCGACCAGCTCCCGGCCGCGTTCCACCACGTTGCGGCGGAGTTCCGGGGTCAGTCCGTTCAGCACCGCCACCGCCACGTCCAGCGCGCGCGGGTTGCTGGTCATGGTGTTGCCGTAGATACCCTTGCGATACAGTTCTGCGGCGTGATCGGTCAGGGCCAGCACCGACAGTGGGTACTGGCCCGCGTTGAGGGCTTTGGAATAGGTTTCCATGTCCGGCGCGTCCAGGGACTCGAATCCCGGGTAATCGCATACCGACAAAACGCCGTGTGCCCGCAGGCCGGCCTGGATGGAGTCCACCAGGAACACCGATCCGTGGGCGCGGGTCAGTTCGCGCGCCAGCGCGTAGAACTCGGGCGAGATGGCCAGCCCCGGGTTGCCTTCGCCCATCACCGGCTCCATGAAGAATGCCTCGATGAAGACCCGGTTGCCGGCCGCGTAATCGAACACCTGCTGCAGTTGCTCGAGGTTGTTGGGCTCGACGGTGATGAGCTGGTCCTGGTCGCGAAAACTGGCCAGGTGGCGGCAATAGGTCTGGCGGGTGGAATCCGAGAAGCGGGCCGGCCGGTCGGTGCGGCCGTGAAACGCGTCCTTCAGGCCCAGGATGCGGATCGGCTGGTTGGCATGCTCGCCGCCGGGGTCGGTTTGTAGCTTGGCATTGACGTCGGAAATGCGGGCCGCCATGGAGACCGCTTCCGAGCCGCTGTTGAGGCAGATGAAGTGCTCGAAAGGGCGGCCGTCGCGGGCGTGACCGATCTCGGCGCGCAAGGCTTCGATCAGGGCGATGTGGCTCAGGCTGGGGGTCATGATGTTCGCCATCACGTGCGGGCGGCTCATGGCCTCGAGCACCCCGGGCGGCGCGTGGCCGAAGCCGAGCATGCCGTAGCCGCCGCAGTCGTAGATGACCGCTCCCTTGAGCGTGACCAGCCAGGGTCCGCGGGCGGCCAGGCTGACATACGGGTTGACGGCGTCCTCGTTGTAGAAATTGATGAAACCTTGCTGCGCTTGCCGGACCTGCTCTTCCTCGTCCAGTTGCAGGAAATCGGGCCGCTCCTCGCCCAGCGCCAGGAACTGCTCGTGCGCGGCCTCGACCGCGGCGGCCAGTTGCGGGTCGCGCGCGGCGAACTCGGCGATGAGGGCGTCCGGCAGGCCGGCCGTGCGGGCGGGCCCGCCGGTGGTGCGCATGGATTGCAGCCTGTCGGTGAGCGTCATGGGGGGCTTTTCCGTTTCACGACCCGGTGCGAAGGGATGGCGCGCAGAATACCATAGCGACCCGTGGCCGGCGAACTCCGGCCTCAGGCCTCCAGCCCGTGCTGCGCCAGCGCCCAGCGCACGTGTTCGCGCACCAGTGTGGAGCGGTGCGCGGCGCGGCTCCGCAGCGCATCGATGACGGCCGCGCTGGTCGGGGCGTTGCCGAGCGCCACCGCGATGTTGCGCAGCCAGCAGTCGTGGCCGATGCGCCGGATCGCGCTGCCCTCCGTGCGGCTGAGGAATTCGGGTTCGTCCCAGGCGAACAGGGTGACGAGCGCCGGCGAATCGAGGTCGTGGCGGGGCGCAAAGTCGGGTTCCGCGGTCGGTTTCGCATAGCGGTTCCAGGGGCACACGGCCTGGCAGTCGTCGCAGCCGTAGATCCGGTTGCCCAGCAATGGTCGCAGTGGTTCCGGGATGCTGCCCCGCAGCTCGATCGTGAGATAGGAGATGCAGCGCCGCGCGTCCAGCCGGAAGGGCGCGACGATGGCGCCGGTCGGGCAGGCGTCGATGCAGCGTGTGCAGGTTCCGCAGTGCTCGGGCGCGGGCGCATCGACCGGCAGCGGCAGGTCCGTGTAGATCTCGCCGAGGAAAAACCAGCTGCCGGCCTCGCGGTTCAGCAGGTTGGTGTGCTTGCCGATCCAGCCGAGGCCGGCCTTCTCGGCCAGCGCCTTCTCCAGCACCGGCGCCGAGTCGACGAACACGCGGTAGCCGAACGGGCCGGTGCGCTCCTCGATGCGCCGCGCCAGGGTTTGCAGGCGCCGGCGCAATACCTTGTGGTAGTCGCGGCCGAGCGCGTAGCGCGACACCACCCCGGTCTCGGGTTCTGCGAGCACCTCTTCCAGCGGCCGCGCGGCGGGCGGCAGGTAGTCCATGCGCGCGGTGATCACCCGGATGGTGCCCGCCACCAGCGCTGCCGGGCGGCTGCGGCGGGTGCCGTGGCGGGCCATGTAGGCCATCTCGCCATGAAAGCCCTCACTGAGCCAGCGCTCGAGATGTGCCTCATGGGCGGCGAGTTCGGTGTCCGCAATGCCGATTTGCTGGAAGCCCAGCGCCATGCCCCAGCCTTTGATGTCGTCCCCCAGGCGCGCGAGGGCCCGCTCATCCAGATCAATTTTGCGCCCTTCGTTCACGGCTATAATCATCGCATGACGGGACCCACGGTGAGATTGTATACCGCCGCGCAGGTGCGCCAACTGGACGCCCTCGCCATCGAAACCCACGGCATTGCCGGCTACACGCTGATGACGCGCGCCGGGGAGGCGGTGGTGAAGGTGGCGCGCGAGCGCTTTCCGGCGGCCCGGCGCTGGCTGGTGCTGTGCGGGGGCGGCAACAACGGTGGCGACGGTTACGTCGCCGCCCGGCTGGCGGCGGCGGCAGGCATCGACGTGCACCTGGTGGCGCTCAAGCCCCCGGCGGAACTCAGCGGTGACGCGGCGCAGGCCGCGCAGGATTGGCAAGGCGAGGGCGGGGCGGTGCACCCGTGGCCGCCGGACAGCGGGTCCGATTTCGACCTGGTGATCGATGCCATGCTCGGTACCGGCCTTGACCGCGAGGTGGGGGGGCGCTATCGGGAGGCGGTGGAATGGGTCAACCGCCAGCCCTGGCCGTGCCTGGCGGTCGACGTCCCCTCGGGGCTGAACGCCGACACCGGCACACCCATGGGGTGCGCCGTCGAGGCGGACGTGAGCGTCAGTTTCATCGGCCAGAAGCGTGGTTTGTACACGGCCGACGGCCCGGACCACGCCGGGGAGGTGCGTTTCGAGACGCTGCAGACGCCGTTCGAGATGCACCAGGCCATCGCTGACAGCGGCACTTTGATTCGTGAATATATTATTGTTCAAACACTGCAGCGCAGGGCGCGCAATGCCCACAAGGGGCATTTCGGTCATGTGCTGGTGGCCGGCGGCATCGAGGGCATGGGCGGCGCCCCGCGGCTGTGCGGCGAGGCCGCCCTGCGCGCGGGCGCGGGCCTGGTGTCGGTGGCGACGCATCCGACCCATGCGGCAGCGGTCCATCTCGGGCGTCCGGAGCTGATGGTGCACGCGGCTGCGGACGGGGATGCTCTGCAAGCCCTGTTGCAGCGCGCCACCGTCATCGCGCTGGGGCCCGGGCTGGGGCAGCAGGAGTGGTCGCGGTCATTGTGGGCGGCCTGCATCGACTCGCCCCTGCCGCTGGTGGTCGATGCGGATGGCCTCAACCTGTTGGCCGGCTCGGAACTCGAGCGGGACCATTGGATCCTGACGCCGCACCCGGCCGAGGCGGCGCGGCTGCTGGCCTGCGAGACGGCAGAGGTGCAGGCCGACCGGGTCGCGGCGGCGCTGGAGCTGGCGCGCCGCCGGCACGCCACCATCGCTCTGAAAGGCTGCGGCACCGTGGTTGCCGACCCCACCGGCCGATACGGCATCTGTTCGCTCGGCAACCCCGGCATGGCGACCGCGGGCACCGGCGACGTGCTGACCGGCGTCGTGGCCGCGTTGCTGGCGCAGGGCCTGGAGCCGATGCCGGCGGCCATGGCGGCGGTGGCCGCCCATGCCGCTGCCGGGGACCTGGCGGCCGAGGCCTGTGGGGAGCGGGGCCTGCTGGCCGGCGACATCACCCGTCGCTTGCCCCGCGTGCTCAACCCCTGAGCGAGGCGCTGCGCGATGGCTGAGCGACCGGCCGGGCATGTTTGCGACGAGGCGGCCCTGCAGCGTCTCGCGCGAGGACTGGCCCCGTCCATCCGAACGCCACTCGTGGTCTACCTGCACGGGGAGTTGGGGGCCGGTAAAACCACGCTGGCCAGGGCGTTGATCCAGGCGCTCGGTCACGCGGGCCGCGTGAAGAGCCCGACCTACGGTCTCCTCGAGCATTACGAATTGCCCTCCCTGCGCGTCCTGCACCTGGACCTGTACCGGATCGGGGACCCGGGCGAGCTGGAATTTCTCGGCATCCCGGATCTGCTGGATGACCGCACCCTGCTGCTGGTGGAGTGGCCGGAACGGGGCGGTGACCAGCTGCCCGCCGCCGACCTCAGTATCCACCTGGAACATGCCGGCCGGGTGCGCAGCCTCGCCTTTGACGCGCATTCCGAGTCCGGGCGGGGTTTGCTTCAGATACTTGCCGAGCTTATCAAATAGCTGTTCTAGCTAACGCATATATCCAACGGTTTTAAAAGTAAAACTGTTGCTTTTTCCGGAAAAGCAATTCATCATTATGCGTGCAACAGGGAGGTTGAAGCGTCGCATGGCATTACGCCGCGTCATCATGGCTCTGGTCCTCTGCCATCCGCTGGCCGTCTGGTCGGCCGAGGTAAGTGGCTTCCGCGTCTGGGCCGATCCCGAGAAAACACGCGCCGTGCTCGACCTGAGCGAGGCTTCCGAATACCGCCTGTTCACCCTGGACCGCCCGCACCGGGTGGTCATCGACCTCGACGCGGGCCGCGTTGCGACCCGCCTGCAGCTCGACCCCGAACACGCCGGCATCATCCAGGGCGTGCGCCAGGGCACGCCGAAGCCCGCCACCCTGCGCATCGTGCTGGACCTCGAACGCCAGGCCAAGCTCAAGAGTTTCCTGCTCGAGCCGACCGGGCAGTATGGGCACCGCCTGGTGGTCGACCTGTACGACGCCAGCAGCCCGTCGCCAGAGGCGGTGAAGACCGTGGCCGACGTGCAGCAGCCGAACCGAGACGTGCTGATCGCCATCGATGCGGGTCACGGTGGGGAGGACCCCGGCGCCACCGGGCCCCGGCGCACCCGGGAGAAGGACGTGGTGCTGCAGATTGCACGCGTGCTGAAGGCGAAGATCGACGCCGAGCCGGGCATGCGCGGCTACCTGGTCCGCGACGGCGATTACTACATCGCGCTGCGCGACCGCTATGAGAAGGCGCGACGAGCCAGGGCCGACCTGTTCGTCTCGATCCACGCCGACGCATTCCGCGACGCTCGGGTGGAGGGCAGCTCGGTGTTCGTGCTCTCGCGCCGCGGCGCCAGCAGTGAATACGCTCGCCTGATCGCGGACAGCGAAAACCGTTCGGACCTGGTGGGCGGGGTCAAGCTCAACGAGAAGGACGACATGCTGGCCTCGGTGTTGCTGGACCTGTCCCAGAGCGCCACCATGGGCGCCAGCAACGAGGTGGCGGAAAGTATCCTGGCCGCGCTGGCGCGCAACGGCAAGACCCACAAGGACCACGTGGGGCGGGCCAGTTTCATGGTGCTGAAGTCCCCGGACGTGCCCTCGGTGCTGGTGGAGACGGCCTTCATCAGCAACCACAAGGAAGAGAAGCGGCTGACCCAGAGGGAGTTCCAGCAGCGCATGAGCCAGTCGATCGCCGACGGCATCCGCAACTATTTCCACCGCCGTCCGCCGCCCGGCACCTGGCTGGCGTCGAACCGCGGCGCAGCGCGTCACATTGTCGCCCGTGGCGACACCCTGGACGGCATTGCCCGGCGCTACCAGGTCAGCCTGAACAGCCTGCGCCGCGCCAACAACATCAGCGGCAGCGGAGACCGCATCCTGGTCGGCACCGAGCTGGTGATTCCCACCGGCTGAACCGCAGCCCCGCGCACCCCACGATTCACCGGCCCGCGTCGCCCTGCGCGGTCCCCGGCCTTCGTTTATCATTGACGCTGACCCGACGCCAGCCGCGCCTGCGCCGATGCCCATTCGCCTGCTGCCTGAGAACCTGATCAACCAGATCGCCGCCGGGGAGGTGGTGGAGCGGCCCGCATCGGTGGTCAAGGAACTGGTGGAAAACAGCCTGGACGCGGGCGCGAGCGACATCGTGGTCACGTTGGAGAAGGGCGGCAAACGCCTGATCCGCGTGATGGATGACGGCGCCGGCATGGCCCGCGAGGAGCTGGTGCTGGCGCTTACGCGCCACGCCACCAGCAAGATCAGCACGCTGCAGGAACTGGAGGCGGTGGCCACGCTGGGCTTCCGGGGCGAGGCGCTGCCCAGCATCGCGGCCGTCAGCCGGCTGCGGCTTGCCACGCGCAGCGCGGATGACGAACATGCCTGGGAGCTGCGGGCCGAGGGCGGCTCGATCGACGGGCCGGCACCCGCCGCCGGCGAGATCGGCACCCGGGTGGAGGTGCGCGACCTGTTCTACAACGTGCCCGCCCGCCGCCGTTTCCTGCGCACCGAGCGTACCGAGTTCGGACACATCGACGAGTTGCTGCGCCGGCTGGCGCTGGCACGCTTCGATGTGCGTTTCGAGTTGCGGCACGACGGGCGCGTGGTGCGCAGCCTGGCGCCGGCGCGGACCGCCGAGGAGGCCGCCGCGCGCCTGGCGAGCCTGTTCGGCCGGGAATTCCTGGCGCACGCCATGGAACTCGATGAGCAGCGCGGGCCCCTGTCGCTGACCGGCTGGGTGGCGGAGCCGCGCTTCAATCGCGCACAGGCCGACCGGCAGTTCTTCTTCGTCAATGGCCGCATGGTGCGTGACCGCGTGGTGGCGCACGCGGTGCGGCAGGCATTCCGGGACGTGCTGTTCCACGGCCGCCACCCGGCGTTCGTGCTGTTCCTAGAGCTGCCGCCCACGGCGGTCGACGTCAACGTGCACCCGCAAAAGCACGAGGTGCGCTTCCGGGAGGCGCGGGCGGTGCATGACTTCCTGTATTCGGTGCTGCACCGGGCACTGGCGGAGAGTGGCGCGGGCGCCGGGGCGTTGCGCCCGGGCAGCGCCGTGGACGGCGCCGGGACCGGGATGGATATGGGCAGCGCCCCGGTCGCGATTCCCATGGCGCTGCGCGAACAGGTGGCCGGGTACGCCCAGCCCTCCACGTCGCCACCCGTTAGCGCCGCGCCGGGCGGGGAGGACGGGGAGGTGCCGCCCCTGGGCTATGCGCTGGCGCAATTGCACGGCATCTACATCCTGGCCCAGAACCGGCAGGGATTGGTCCTGGTGGACATGCACGCGGCGCACGAGCGCATCACCTACGAGCGCCTCAAGGCAGGAGTGGGGGGGCAGGGCATCCGCAGCCAGCGGCTGCTGGTGCCCCTGCCGGTGCCGGTTTCCGAGCGCGAGGCCGAGGCGGTCGAGCAGCGCGCGGCGCAGTTGGCGGAGCTGGGCCTGGAGTGCGAGCGGGCCGGCCCCGAGTCGGTCGTCATCCGCGGGGTGCCCACCCTGCTGCAGGCGGCGGACCTGCCCGAGTTGCTGCGCGACGTGCTGGGCGAACTGGAACGGCACGGCGCCAGCCGGCGGCTGGAGTCGGCGGTGGACGAAGTGCTGTCCAGCATGGCCTGCCATGCCTCCGTGCGCGCCCACCGGCGCCTGGAGGTGGCAGAGATGAATGCCCTGCTGCGGGACATGGAGCGCACCGAACGTGCCGCCCAGTGCAGCCATGGACGGCCGACCTGGGTGCAGCTCGACCTGCAGGGGCTGGACCGCCTGTTCCAGCGCGGCCGCTGAGGCGGGCGGGGCTGGGCGCGATGGCCCGCAACACGGAGTCGCCGGCGGCCGTTTTCCTGATGGGGCCGACCGCGTCCGGCAAGACCGGGCTGGCGATCGCGCTGCATGAAGCGTTCCCGCTCGACATCATCAGTGTCGACTCGGCGCTGGTCTACCGCGATATGGACATCGGTACCGCCAAGCCCGATGCCGCGACCCTGCAGCGCGCGCCGCATCGCCTGATCGATATTCGGGACCCTGCCGAATCGTACTCCGCCGCCGCGTTTCGCGCGGATGCCCTGCGCGAGATGCAGCGCATCACCGCGGCGGGCCGGGTGCCGCTGCTGGTCGGTGGCACCATGCTCTATTTCCGCGCGCTGGAGGCAGGGTTGTCCCGGCTGCCCGAGGCCGATCCGGGCATCCGAGCGCAACTGGAGGAGGAGGCGTCCGAGCTGGGCTGGGGTGCGATGCACGCCCGGCTGGCGGCGCTGGACCCGGTGGCGGCGGCCAGGATCGACCCGAATGATCCGCAGCGGATTCAGCGGGCGCTGGAGGTGGTGCGGCTGACCGGCCAGCCCCTGAGCGAGCTGCAGGCGAAAGCGTCTCGCGAAGCCCTGCGCTACCGCGTGCTCAAACTGGTGGTCTGTCCGCAGCCCAGGTCCGAGTTGCACCGCCGGATCGAGCAGCGCTTTCGGGCCATGCTGACGGCGGGCTTCGTCGACGAGGTCCGAAGGTTGCATGCCCGCGGCGACCTGCATGCGCGGCTGCCGGCCATGCGGGCGGTGGGTTACCGCCAGGCCTGGGACTGGCTGGAGGGGCGCCTGGACGGTTCGGAATGGCAGGCGCGGGCGATTGCCGCCACAAGGCAACTGGCCAAGCGGCAATTGACCTGGTTGCGCAAGGAAAAAGGCTGCCTGTGGTATGATTCGGCTGCGGAAGGAATGCAGGCAAGGGTGTGTGCCGCGGTCGGGAAGTTCTTGAATTCGCAGGCATGAGGACCCATTGATTCCGTACTGCCACGGGCAGTAAAAATAAGATAAAGGAGCATGGACATGCCAAAGGGTCAATCATTGCAGGAGCCTTTCCTGAATGCGCTTCGTCGTGAACGGGTGCCGGTGTCCGTGTACCTGGTCAACGGCATCAAGCTGCAGGGCCAGATCGAGTCGTTCGACCAGTTCGTGGTACTGCTCAAGAATTCGGTCAGCCAGATGATTTACAAGCACGCCATTTCGACCGTCGTTCCGGCACGGAGCGTGAGGGTGTCCGAAGAGGATGGCGAGTAGGCGCGCCTTTGTTTGAGCGGGCCGGGCGCGGCGACCGCGCCGTCATACTGCACCCGGTTTTCGCGGACACCGGACCGGATGCCATCGAGGAATTCAAGGATCTGGCGCGCTCCGCCGGCGTGGAGGTGGCGGCGGTCCTGACCGCACCCCGCGACCGGCCCGATCCCACCTTCTTCGTGGGCCGCGGCAAGATCGACGAACTGACGGCCTGCATCGAGCAGACCGACGCCGGGCTGGTGCTGGTCAGCCGCCCGCTGAGCGCCGTACAGGAGCGCAACATCGAACGGCAATGCCAGTGCCGGGTTCTCGACCGCACGACCCTGATCCTGGACATCTTCGCCCAGCGCGCCCGCAGCTACGAGGGCCGGCTGCAGGTCGAGCTGGCGCAGTTGCGCCACCTTTCCACCCGCCTGGTCCGTGGCTGGACGCACCTGGAGCGGCAGAAGGGCGGCATCGGGCTGCGGGGCCCGGGTGAAACCCAGCTGGAGACGGACCGCCGCCTGGTGGGCCAGCGCATCCGCACCCTGCGCAGCCGGCTGGACAAGGTCGGCCGGCAGCGTGCCCAGAGCCGGCGCAAGCGGCAGCGGCGGGAGGTGCAGACGGTGGCCCTGGTGGGTTATACCAATGCCGGCAAGTCCACCCTGTTCAACGCGCTGACCCGCGCCGAGGTGGACACCCGCGACATGCAGTTCGCCACCCTCGACCCGACGGTACGCCAGCTGGTGGACCATCCGGACGGCAAGATCCTGCTGGCCGACACGGTCGGTTTCGTCAGCGAACTGCCGCCGGAACTGATCGCGGCATTCCGTGCCACCCTGCTGGAAACCCGCGAGGCCGACCTGCTGCTGCACGTGATCGACGCCTCCGACCCGTTCCATGCCGAGCGCCGCGAGGAGGTCGAGCAGGTGCTCGAGACCATCGGCGCCGGGGCGATCCCCGCCATCCGCGTCTACAACAAGATCGATCGCACGGGGCAGCCCGCCGAAGTGCAGCGGGACGCCGACGGCCAGGTGGCACGGATTTCCGTTTCGGCCCTGGAGGGCATTGGCCTGGAAGCGCTGGGCGCGGCCATCGACGAGCGCCTCACCGGACATCGCGTGGACTGCTGGATTACGGTGCGCGGCGCCGATGCACGGCTGCGCGCGCGGCTGTTCGACATCGGCGCAGTGGCCGAGGAGCGCGTCGCGCCGGATGGGTCATGGCGTTTGCACATCGAGATGCCGCGGCGGGCTGCCGAGCGCCTGGCGCGGGAGCCGGGCGCAGCCGGCATCATGGCACGGGAGCAGTTGCTGGCCGCGCCGGCCCCACCCGGCGAGGCCGCCGCGGCAAAAAGCGGCGAGCACGCGGTCATTTCACGATAAAATATGTCTGCGGGCCGGCCGGTGCGCTTGAATCACCCGCCGGGCAACCCCAAGCTAGTGGTTGGCGCGGGCGCCGCACGGCATTGGCAAGCAGGAGAGCGTTATGCCCTGGAAAGAACCCGGACAGGGAGGCAAGGATCCCTGGCGGTCAGGTAATCAGCAACCCCCCGATCTGGACGACGTGTTTCGAAACATCGGCAACCGCTTCCGCGGGCTGTTCGGCGGCGGTGGCGGTCGCGGAGAGGACTCCGGCGCGGGTTCCGGAGGCATCATATCCCTGATCAGTTTGTTGCTGCTGTTCTGGGTGGCCTGGGACGCGGTGCACATCATCGACGAGGCCGAGCGAGGCGTGGTGTTGCGGTTCGGCAAGTATTCGCGCACCCTGCCGCCGGGCATCAACCTCACCCTGCCGCGCCCGATCGAGGCGCTGACCAAGGTCAACATCAGCAATGTCCGCTCGATGGAAAACCGCGGGCAAATGCTGAGCGAGGACGAAAATATCGTCGATCTGAACTACTCGGTGCAGTACCGGGTGAACAATGCCGAGTGGTTCCTGTTCAAGGTGCGCGACCCGGAACTGACCCTGCGCGAGGCGGCGGAGAGCGCACTGCGCGAATCGGTCGGCACCAACGGGCTGGATTTCATCCTCAGCGGCGCGGGACGGGAACGCGTCGGCGTGCAGACCGAGCAGGTGCTGCAGGAAACCCTCGACCGCTACGAGAGCGGCATCCAGATCACCAAGTTCAACCTCGAGTCATCCACGGCGCCGACCCAGGTGCTGGCCGCGTTCGAGGACGTGAACAAGGCCCGCGAGGATCGCGAGCGCTTCATCGAGGAAGCGCAGGTGCACGCCAACAGCGTGATCCCGGAGGCCAGGGGCGCTGCCGCGCGCATCGTGCAGGAGGCCGAGGGGTACCGCGACGCCACCGTGGCCCTGGCCAACGGTGAAGCCGATCGCTTCAGCCTGCTGTTGTCGGAATACCGGCAGGCGCCGGAGGTGACCCGTAAACGCCTGTACCTGCAAACCATGGAAAGCGTGCTGGCGCGCGTCAGCAAGATACTGCTCGACGTGGATGCCAGCGGCAACGTGCTGTACCTGCCGCTCAACCAGTTGGGGGGCGCGGCGGGGTCCATGCCGAACATGCCGCCGGTGGTGGTGCCCGAAGGCGCCGGGCCGGACGAGCGGGGCGTCGGCACCGGGCGCAATAGTGCGCGGGAGGGGCGGCGATGAGCAACCGACTGCTGCTACTGGTACTCGTGGTGCTGGGCGGTCTCGGCCTGGCCAGCGTGTTCACCGTCAACGAGACCGAGTACGCGATTCGCTTCCAGCTGGGCAAGATCGTACGCATGGATTACATGCCGGGGCTGCATTTCAAGCTCCCGTTCGTCAACAACGTGCGCAAGTTCGACCGGCGCATCCTCACCCTGGACACGGCCTCGGAGCGCATGCTCACCTCCGAGCAGAAGTTCGTGAACGTGGACTCCTTCGTCAAGTGGCGCATCAGCGACGTTTCGCAGTTCTACATCTCCACGCAGGGCAACGAGCGCGCCGCGCTCAACCGCCTGGAGCAGATCATTCGCGACGGCATGCGCAACCAGATTGCCAGCCGCACGCTGGTCGAGGTGGTCTCCGAGGAGCGCGTGAACATCATGGTGGCCATCGCGGAGGCCGCCAACCGGGCGACCGCCGAATTCGGCATCGACGTGGTGGACGTGCGGATCAAGAGCATCGAGTTGCCCGATGACGTCCGCGAATCGGTGTTCCGCCGCATGGCGACCGATCGCCAGAAGGAAGCCAACCTGTTGCGCTTCGAAGGTCGCGAGGAATCCGAGCGGATCCGCGCCAATGCCGACCGGCAGGTGCAGGTGATCCTGGCCAACGCCGAGCGGGACGGGCAACGCACCCGCGGCGAGGGTGATGCCCGGGCGACCGCGATCTATGCCGAGGCTTACGGCGCGGACGAGGAATTCTATGCCTTCTACCGCAGCCTGCAGGCATACGGCAACGCCTTCCGGGGCCGCGAGGACGTGCTGGTGCTCGATCCCGGTTCGGACTTCTTCGAGTATTTCGACCAGTATCGCTCCGGTAGCGACTGACGCGTTGGCGCGGGTCCTGGGGGAGCGGGAATGGCGCATGACCTGCTGACTGCGTTGGCGCTGGTGCTGATTCTGGAAGGCCTGCTGCCGACGGTGTCCCCCGGAACCTGGCTGAAGATGATGCAGGACGCCGCCCGGCTGGGCCCGCGCGCCATCCGGTGGGTGGGCGTCACCTTCATGCTGGCCGGCGCCATCCTGTTGCAATTGCTGCACTGAGCGCCGCGCTTCGAGAGGCAGACATGAGTCAAAGCATCGTCGTGCTCGGCACCCAGTGGGGGGACGAGGGCAAGGGCAAGATCGTCGATCTGCTGAGCCGTGAGATGGATGCGGTGGTGCGCTTCCAGGGGGGGCACAACGCCGGCCACACGCTGGTCATCGACGGTGACAAGACGGTACTGCACCTGATTCCCGCCGGCATCATGCAGCCCGGCGTGCAGTGTCTGATCGGCAACGGCGTGGTGCTGTCACTGGAGGCGCTCGGGGCCGAGGTGGACGCACTGGAACGGCGTGAGGTAGAGGTCCGTTCACGGCTCATGATTTCGCCCGCCTGCCCGGTCATCATGCCCTACCACGTGATACTCGATCGGGCCCGCGAGCAGGCGCGTGGCCACAAGGCGATCGGCACCACCTGCCGGGGCATCGGCCCGGCCTACGAAGACAAGGCCTCGCGGCGCGGCATCCGCGTCGCGGACCTGCTCAATGCCGAGCGGCTCGCGGACAAGCTGGGCGCGGTGATGGACTACCACAACTTCGTGCTGGTGAACCGCTACGGCGAGGCGGCACTGGACGTCGGCCGGACGCTGGATGAGTTGCTGCAGTTGACGGCCCAGTTTGCGGGCCTCGTGGGCGACGTCAGCGGCACCTTGCACCGGCTGCGGGCGGCCGGGAAGCGCATCCTGTTCGAGGGCGCGCAGGGCGCCTTGCTGGATATCGACCACGGCACCTATCCGTACGTCACCTCGTCCAATACGACCATCGGCGGGGTGTGCACCGGCGCCGGGGTCGGGCCGGACGCGATCGACTACGTGCTGGGCATCACCAAGGCCTACACCACCCGGGTGGGCGGCGGGCCGTTTCCCACCGAGCTGTTCGACGATATCGGCGCCCGGATCGCGGAGGTGGGCGCCGAATTCGGCGCCACCACGGGGCGGCCGCGCCGTTGCGGGTGGCTGGATGCGGTGGCGCTGCGTCGCGCGGCGCGCTTGAACGGCCTGAGCGGCTTCTGCGTGACCAAGCTCGATGTGCTGGACGGCTTCGAGGAGGTGAAGGTCTGCACGGCCTACCGCTTCGATGGCGTCGAGGTGGACACGCCGCCCACCAACCCGGACGACTGGGAGCGGCTGGAACCCGTGTACCGGACGTTCCCCGGCTGGCGGGAGGCCACCCTCGGTGCCCGCGACGTCGAGGCGCTGCCCGTGGCCGCGCGCGACTACCTGCGCGCCATGGAGGAGCTCACCGGGGTGCCCGTGCACATCATTTCAACGGGCCCGGACCGCAACGACAACATCATCCTGCGGCACCCGCTGGAGGCCTGAGCAACAAAGCCCTGGCAGCGCGAGCTGCAGTGCATCGGAAGAGGGATGATGGTGCCGAGGAGAGGACTTGAACCTCCACGAGCTAAATGCTCACTGGCACCTGAAGCCAGCGCGTCTACCAATTCCGCCACCTCGGCAGGCGGGTCGGAGCGGAGTCGCTCCGGCCTGTTTGGCCCCGCGACAACCCCGCCGCCGGACCGCAGCGCACTCTAACCATTCGCCCCCGGCCTGTCAACCGGATTCCCAAGCCTGACGGGCGGTTGAGGGTACAATAGGCGCGAGCCTCTGGAGCACGGGAAACCTCCCGCATGCCACGAAAAAAGACCTCCACCCGAAGCGGCCGCGGACGCGGCCGGATCATGGCGAGTGCCCCCGGGCGCGATGCCATCCTGGCGCTCATGGAGCAGCGCGGACAGCCCATGGCCCGGCGCGAGATCGCCACCGCGCTGAAGGTCACGGGCGAGGACGCGGGCGAAATCCTGCGCCGCCGCCTGCAGGCCATGGTCAATGCCGGCCAGCTCATCCGGAACCGGCGCGGCGCCTATGGTCTCGTGAAGCGGATGGACCTGTTGGCCGGGCGCGTCAGCGGACATCCCGACGGCTATGGATTCGTGGTGCTGGAGGATGGCGAGGAGGACCTGTACCTGTCACCCCGGCAGATGCGCGGCGTATTGCATGGGGACCGGGTGCTCGCCAGCGTGGTCGGGGTCGATTCGCGCGGGCGGCGGGAGGGCGCGGTGCGCGAGGTTCTGCAGCGGGCGCACGAGGCCATCGTGGGACGCTACGTGGAAGAAAGCGGCGTGGGGTTCGTGGTGCCTGACAATCGTCGCATTGCCCAGGACGTGCTCATACCGCCCGGCCAGGCAGGCAAGGCGCGGCCGGGCGACGTGGTGGTCGCGGCCATTGTCGGCCAGCCGAGCACCAGCCAGGCACCGGTCGGCCGGATCACCGAGGTGCTGGGCCAGGCCTCGGCCCCCGGCATGGCCACCGAGATCGCCATCCGCGACTTCGGGCTGCCCCACGCGTGGCCGGGCGGCATCGAGGCCGAGGCGGAGCGGTTCGGCACCCGGGTGCCGGAGCGCCTGTACGCGGGCCGCCAGGATCTGCGGGACTTGCCGCTGGTGACCATCGACGGCCCGGATGCCCGGGATTTCGACGATGCGGTGTACGCCCGTCGCAATCGGGGCGGTTGGCGGCTGGTGGTGGCCATCGCGGACGTCGCCAGTTACGTGCAGCCCGGCAGCCGGCTTGACGAGGAAGCCCTGCTGCGGGCGACCTCGGTCTATTTTCCGAATCGCGTGATCCCGATGCTGCCGGAAGTCCTGTCCAACGGGCTCTGCTCGCTGAAGCCCGACCAGGACCGTCTGTGCCTGGCCTGCGACATGTCGGTCAATGATGAGGGGCGGGTGACGCGTTCCCGGTTCGTGGCCGGCGTCATGCGTTCCAGCGCACGCCTCACCTACGGGCAGGTAGGGCGCTACCTGGAGCAGGGGCAACTCGAGCGCCACGGAGGCGAGCGCGCCATCACCCGCAACCTCGACGACCTGCATGCGCTGTACCGGGCCCTGCGTCGCGCGCGCCTGAAGCGGGGGGCGATCGATTTTGAATCCTCCGAGGTCCGGTTCGGTTTCGACGCGGAGGGCTACGTCGATGCCCTGCTGCCGGTGCAGCGCAACGACGCGCACCGCATCATCGAGGAGTGCATGATCCTGGCCAACGTGGAGGCGGCCCGCTTCCTGCTGCGCCACCGCCTGGCGGCGCCGTTCCGGGTGCACGCGCCGCCGCCCGCGCTGAAGGTCGAGAGCCTGGCGCAGTTCCTGCAGGGGCAGGGCATTCGCGTGACCTGGCGCGATCATCCGCAACCGCGCGATTTCGAGCGCATCGTGGAGCAGGCCCGCGGCCGGCCCGACGAGCGGCTCATCATGGAGGTCCTGCTGCGCTCGCAGAGCCTGGCGGTCTATCAGCCCGGCAACCAGGGCCACTTCGGCCTCGCGCTGGAAGCCTATGCCCATTTCACCTCGCCGATCCGCCGCTACCCCGATTTGCTGGTGCACCGCGCGATCCACCACCAGCTGGCGCGCGGCAAGCCGACGGAATTCACCTATGGCGCCGCGCAGATGGAGCACCTGAGCCAGCTCTGTTCCGAGCGCGCGCGGCGGGCCGAGGAGGCCGAGCGCGATGTGGACGAGCGCCTCAAGTGCATTTACATGGAGCGGCACGTCGGCGAGGCATTCGACGGCATGGTCGCCGGCGTCACTTCGTTCGGGCTGTTCGTGGAACTGGACTACGGCAATGTCAGCGGCCTGCTGCACGTGACAGGCCTGCCCAATGATTATTATCATTTCGACCCGGTAGCCCACCGGCTGACCGGGGAGCGCCGGCGGCGCGTGTTCCAGCTGGCCGACCGGCTGCGGGTCAAGGTCGCGGCGGTCAACGTGGCGGAGCGCAAGATCGATTTTGAACTGGTGGAGTGAATGAAGGCACGACGTGAATCGATCCTGGCCGGCATCCAGCCGGTGGCGGCAGCGCTCAAGGCGAATGCCGGCGCGATCCGACGCATCCGGGTGGCCGAGGAATCCGGCAACCAGCGCGTGCGGGACCTGGCGCTGATGGCCGGCGACGCCGGCATCGAGGTGGTGGTGGAGCGGCGTGACCGGCTGGACCAGCTTGCGGGCATCGAGCGCCACCAGGACATCATCGCGGAAGTGCGCGACGAGGTGCTGGGTGAGGCGGACCTCGAACCGTTGCTGGAGGCGGTGCAGGGCGACCCCCTGCTGCTGGTGCTCGATGGCTTGCAGGATCCGCACAACCTGGGGGCCTGCCTGCGCACCGCGGAGGCGGCCGGAGCACACGCCGTCATTATCACGCGTGACCGCTCGGCCGGCCTCACCACGGCGGCGCGCAAGACCTCCGCGGGCGCCTCCGAACTGTTGCCGGTGTTGCAGGTCACCAACCTGGCGCGCGTGCTGCGCACCCTGAAGCAGCGCGGCATCTGGCTGGTCGGAACCAGCGAGGACGCCGAGCGGGAACTCTACGAACAGGATCTTTCCGGGCCGCTGGCGCTGGTGCTGGGCAGCGAAGGGCGGGGCATGCGCCGCCTGACCAGCGAATCCTGTGATTTCCTCGTGCGCATTCCGATGGCGGGGGCCATCGAGAGCCTCAACGTATCGGTGGCGGCCGGGGTGTGCCTGTACGAGGCGCTGCGCCAGCGCCGGCCAGGGCGCGCAGCCACCGCCGTGGCGCGGTGAGCGGCCTCGCGACACGCTGCGAGCTGGAGTTGCCGGCCTGGGTCGGCGGCTTCGTCGAGCGGTGGGGCGCGCCGTTGGATTCGCCACGGGCCGGCATGCGCCTGGCCATAGCCCTGGCCACCCAGAACATCGAGCACGACAGCGGCGGACCGTTTGCCGCGGTGGTGCTGGACGAGGCGGCCCGGCGGGTGGTGGCGGTGGGCGTGAACCAGGTCACCGCCTCCGGCTTGTCCATCGCCCATGCCGAGATCGTGGCGCTCAGCCTCGCCCAGCAGCGGCTGGGCGACTGGAACCTGGCCCGAGAAGCCCGCCTGACCCTGGTCACCACCTGTGAGCCCTGCGCGATGTGCTTCGGCGCCTTGCCCTGGTCCGGGGTCCGCCGCCTGGTGTGCGGCGCCCGCCAGGAGGATGCGGAGGCGGCGGGCTTCGACGAGGGTGACAAGCCGGCCGACTGGGTCGCCTCCCTGGTGGCGCGGGGGATCGAGGTCGAGCGCGACGTGCTGCGGACGGAGACCAGGGCGCTGTTCGGCGCCTACCGCCGACTGGGTGGAGAAATCTACAACGTCGGGGCGGACGGAGCCGGCGATTCGTGAGCCTGCGCGTGGCCATGGCCCAGGTGGCGCCCGCCTGGCTGCAGCGCGATGCCACCCTGGACAAGGTGGCCGACGGCGTGAGCCGGGCTGCGGACGAGGGGGCGCAGCTGGTGGTGTTCGGCGAAGCCCTGGTGCCGGGCTACCCGTTCTGGCCAGAGCTCACCGATGGCGCCCGCTTCGATTCCGAGCTGCAGAAGGAACTGTTCGCGCACTACGCCGACCAGGCCGTCGATATCGCGGGGGGCGGACTGCAGGCCCTGTGCCAGGTGGCTGGCGAGCGGGAGATCGCGGTGTACCTGGGTTGCATCGAGCGGGCCACCGAGCGTAGCGCGCACAGCCTGTATGCCAGTCTGGTGTTTATCGACCGCCAGGGGCGCATCGGCTCCGTGCACCGCAAACTCTGCCCCACGCATGAAGAGCGCCTGGTGTGGTCGCCCGGCGACGGTCACGGCCTGCAGGTGCACACGGTGGAGCCGTTCCGGGTCGGCGGGCTCAACTGCTGGGAGAACTGGATGCCGCTGGCGCGCGCGGCGCTGTATGCCCAGGGCGAAAACCTGCATGTGGCGGTGTGGCCCGGCAATCTGCGCAACACGGCCGACATCACGCGCTTCATCGCGCGGGAAGGACGTTCGTACGTGGTGTCGGTGTCAGGCCTGATGCATCGCGACTGGATTCCCGCCACCGTGCCGCACGCCGCAGCCATTCGGGCGGCCGCGCCGGCCTGGTTGGCCAACGGCGGTTCGTGCATCGCGGGGCCCGATGGTGAGTGGCTGGTGGAGCCGGTGACCGAGCGCGAAACGCTGCAGTGCGCCGACCTCGATCTCGAGCGGGTGTACCGCGAGCGCCAGAATTTCGACCCCGCGGGCCACTATTCCCGCCCGGACGTGACCCACCTCGACGTCGACCGCCGGCGCCAGTCCACCGTCACCTTCCGCGACGACTGACTCAACCGGTCGCAGGCCCGATCCCGCCGTCCGCGCCGATCTCGCCCGCCAGTTGCTCCAGAAATTGCTGCATATATGCCACCCGGCGCCGGGCCTCCTGCCGGCCGGCGCGGGTGCGCATGGTGTCGGGCAGCGTGAACAGCTTCTGGTAGAAGTGATCCAGCGTGTAACGGCGATCGTCGGGCGCGCGCCCGGCGCAGAACGGGTCGTCTTCGGCGTACAGGGACGTGCCCATGCGGGCCCCGGTCATCAGGCAGCGCGCGATGCCAATCGCGCCCAGCGCCTCCAGGCGGTCCGCGTCCTGTACGATGCGCGCTTCCAGCGTACGCGGGTCGATGCCGGCCGAGAAGCTGTGTGCCTCGATCGCGTGGTGCACGGCTTCGAGCCAGCGCTGCGGAAATTCGGTGCCGGCCAGGAACGCCACCGCCGCGTCGGCCGCCAGCCGCGAGGCGCGTGAGCGGTCGGGGGAGTCCTTGGGTACCGGGACGCAGTCGTGCAGCCAGGCCGCGGCGAGCGTAATCGATTCATTAGCAGCTTCTATATCAGTAAGATATAACGTGTTGTTAACAACACGCTTCACATGTGAAAGGTCGTGAGCCGGGTCGTCGTCCAGCTGCTGCTGCAGAAAAGCCAGGCACCGGGCTTCGAGCGCCGCGCGGATCATCGGGGTCGCGTCCTCCGCTTTTGCCTGCGGGGCGGGCGTTCGGGCTTCAGTGCCAGGCGGGGGGCGCTGGCAGCCAGCCCGACGTCCTCGCGCAGCACCCGGTGGTCGCGCGGAGTGAGTTCCCGGAAATGACCAGCCCGGAGGCCGCGCGGCAGGAACAATGCGCCGTAGCGCACCCGCTTCAGGCGGCTCACGCTCACGCCCTGCGAGGCCCACAGGCGGCGCACCTCGCGGTTGCGGCCCTCCAGCAGGGTAACGTGAAACCAGCGGTTCTCGCCGCGGGCGCCGGCTGGCACGATGTCGCTGAAACAGGCCGGGCCGTCCTCCAGTTCGACGCCATCGCGCAGGCGCTGCAGGACCGTGGCATCGATGTCACCGCGCACCCGGCAGGCATATTCGCGGTCCACCCGGTTGGAGGGGTGCATCATGGCATGCGCCAGCTCACCGTCGGTGGTCAGCAGCAGCAAGCCGGTGGTGTTGATGTCGAGCCGGCCCACCGCCACCCAGCGCGCCCCGTCGGCCGGCGGCAGGCGGTCGAATACCGTGGGCCGTCCCTGGGGGTCGCTGCGGGTGGTGACTTCGCCCTCGGGCTTGTTGTAGACGATGCTACGATGCTGCGGGAGGTCCTCGACCACCCGCCACCGGCGCCCATCGAATTCGATACGGTCTCCGGTGGCGACGGTGGTGCCGGGGCCCGCGACGCGTCCGCCCACGCGCACCTTGCCGGCTTCGATCTCGCGCTCGATGGCCCGCCTCGAGCCCAGCCCGGCGGCCGCCATCAGCTTCTGGATGCGTTGCCGGGCAGGGCGCGGCGGTCGGCCCGGGCGCGCGACGCTCATCGCTCCGCTTCGGCGCTCTCCGGGCCGCCAGCGTCCGGGTCCTCCGCGCCGTCCCCTGCCGCTTCCGCTTCATCGGCCCGGAATGCGGGCGTGGCCTGCTCCAGGTCCAGTTCGGGCTCCAGGGTGTCCATGTCCTTGATCTCGGCCAGGGTGGGCAACTCGTCCAGGCTCTGGAGGTTGAAGTAGTCGAGGAACGTCCGGGTGGTGCCGAACAGGGCTGGCTTGCCGGGCACGTCACGGTGGCCCACTACCCGTATCCACTCGCGCTCCTGCAGCGTGCGGATGATGTTGGAGCTCAGCGAAACCCCGCGCACGGACTCGATCTCGCCGCGCGTGATGGGTTGCCGATAGGCAATCAGGGCCAGCGTCTCCAGCATGGCGCGCGAATAGCGCTGCGGGCGCTCCTCCCACAGGCGAGTGATCCAGGGCTGCAGGCCCTGCCTGACCTGGTAGCGGAAACCGCTCGCAACCTGCTGCAATTCCACGCCCCGCCCGGCGCAATCCTCGCGCAATTCCTCCAGGGCCCGGCTGATCTGATCTGCCGGCGGGCGTTCTTCGTCGCTGAACAGCGCCGCCAGCTGGGCGGGATTCAGCGGCTCGCCGGCCGCCAGCAGGGCGGCCTCGATGATCTGCTTGAGCTGTCCGGTGGCGGATTCGGATCGTTCAGGCATGTTCGGGGATCCTGGCGGTGTCGTCCGGGGCGCCGGGCGACTTCACATACAACTGGCCGAGGGGCTCGTTCTGGATCACGTCGACCAGCCCCTCGCGGCTCAGCTCCATCAGGGCCAGGAACGCGACCACCACGCCGCGTCGGCCTTCCCCGGAAGTGAACAGGCGCGCGAACTCCAGGTAGGAGTGGCCGGACAAGCGGTCCATGATCATCGACATTCGCTCCCGCACCGACAGCGGCTCGAGCTCGATATGGTGATGGGTGAACAGCTCGGCGCGGCTCATCACGTCCTGCAGCGCGAGCAAGACCTCGCGCAGGCGGACTTCCGGAGGCAGTCGCACCACGGTGCGGTGATCCACGTGCGCGCCGGCCGTGAACAGGTCGCGACCCATGCGCGGCAGCCCGTCGAGGTCCTCCGCGGCCTGTTTGAAGCGTTCGTATTCCTGCAGCCTGCGCACCAATTCCGCGCGCGGGTCCTCCTCCTCGCCATCCTCGCGTCCCGGCCGGGGCAGCAGCATCCTCGACTTGATCTCCGCCAGGATCGCGGCCATGACGAGGTATTCGGCGGCCAGTTCGATCTTGAATTCCTGCAGCACCTCGATGTACTGGACGTACTGGCGGGTGATTTCCACCATCGGGATGTCGAGGATATCCAGGTTCTGGCGCCGGATGAGGTAGAGCAGCAGGTCCAGCGGTCCCTCGAACGCTTCCAGAATCACTTCCAGCGCATCCGGGGGGATGTAGAGGTCTTCCGGCACCTGCGTGTAGGGCTGCCCCTGCACGATGGCGAACGGCATCTCGCCCTGGTGGAGCCCTGGCCGTTCGGTTGGCGGGGGATTTTGGGGGCCTGGGGGCAACAGTGACTTCCGATCGGTTGGCGGGTCAGAGGAAGTCTATCATGCCCGCGCCGCGTCGCAGCACCACCGGCCGCTCCCCGGTGAGGTCGAGCAGGGTGGTGGGCTCGAGCGGGCAGTAACCCGCGTCCACGAACAGGTCGACCTGGCCGTAAACCTCGTCGTAAAGATCCTGGCTGTCTACGATTTCACCCTGGGGGTCGGGTAGCAACAGGGAGGAGCTGAGCAGGGGCTCGTCCATGACCTCGAGCAGGGCCTGCACGAACGGATGGTCGGGTATGCGCACGCCGATGGTGTGCTGCTTGTTGGCCCGGGCCATACGGGGCACGCGGCTGCTGGCCGGCAGCACGAAGGTGTAGGGACCCGGAGTCAGCTGCCGGATGAGCCGGTGCGCGGCGTTGCCGAGCCGGGCCAGGTTGCCGACGTCCGACAGGCTGCGGCAGCAATAGGTGAAATGATGCTGGCGGCTGAGTTCGCGCAGGCGGATTACCCGGTCGCGGGCGGCGCGGTTGCCCGACCGCCAGCCGAGTGCGTAGCCAGAGTCCGTGGGGTAGGCAATCAGCCCGCCACGGACCAGCACGCCGGCGATGTGCTCGATCTGCCGCGGCTTGGCGCCGCGGGCGGTGATTTCGATTAACTCGCTCATGACTCGAATAACGCTTTCGCGGGCCTATTTTACGCCGCGGGGGCAGCCCACGACAGGGGGCGCGGGCGGCGGCGAAGGGGGCGCCGCGCCGCCCCCGGGTGCGGGCCGGCGCTTGAGTCCGCTCCCGGGGCCACGTAAGCTGCGCTCAGCCCGACGCCATGGAGGCCCCACCCGCATGTGGTACGTCATCCTCGCGCGCGACGGCGCGGACAGCCTGGCTTTGCGCGAGGCGGCGCGCCCGGCGCACCTGGAGCGCCTGCGCGCGCTCCAGGACCAGGGCCGCTTGCTGGCGGCCGGGCCATTGCCGGCCATTGACGCGCACGACCCCGGACCCGCGGGTTTCGAGGGGTCTCTGATCATCGCCCATTTCGATTCGCTCGAGGAGGCGCGCAGCTGGGCCGAGGCCGACCCCTATCGGGCGGCGGGCGTGTACCGCGGTCTCGAAGTCATGCCGTTCCGGGGAGTGCTGCCCGCGTGAAGGCCGAACAGCGACTGGCGGCGATTCGGGAGCGGCTGCAGGCCGCACTGTGCCCGGAATCGCTGGTGGTCGAGGACGAGAGCCACCTGCATGTCGGCCACGTCGGTGCGCGAGACGGGCGCGGCCATTTCCGGGTCATGATCGTATCGCCGGCATTCAATGGTAAACCCATGCTCGCCCGCCACCGAGCCGTGTACACGGCGCTGGGCGAACTCATGCAGTCCGATATCCATGCGCTGGCCATCGAGGCGGTGGCCAGCGATGAGCTCTGAGTGCTGGCGCCGGGTCAGGGCAGGGCGACGGGGTCCGGCGCCTGCCAGCCTGCCGCGCGGTGTTCGGCCACCACCGTGGTGTCGATGCCGCCGCGCACGTTGAAGGCGGCGGTGAGGCGCATGTACCGGGGTTCCGTGGCGGCCACCAGGTCGCCCAGTATCTGGTTGGTCACGGCCTCGTGAAAGGCGCCCTCGTCGCGGTAGCTCCAGATGTAGAGTTTCAGCGACTTGAGCTCCACGCACATGCGGTCGGGGACGTACTCGAGCAGCAGGGTGGCGAAATCGGGCTGGCCGGTCTTGGGGCACAGGCAGGTGAACTCCGGCATGGATATGCGAATGGTATAATCACGCTCGGGATGCGGGTTCGGAAAGATTTCGAGATCCCTGCTGGGTCGGGTCGCCATCGTGCCACTCCGGAAAACAATAATCGGGCGGGAACTTTACTCATCCCTGATCACAGATTCAATCGATGCGACTGACGGCCATTAAGCTCGCCGGGTTCAAATCCTTCGTGGATCCAACGACCTTCCGGGCACCCACCAACCTCACTGGAATCGTCGGCCCGAACGGCTGCGGCAAGTCCAACATCATCGATGCGGTGCGCTGGGTGATGGGCGAGGGTTCCGCGCGCGTCCTGCGCGGCGAATTGATGTCCGATGTCATCTTCTCCGGTTCCTCCACGCGCAAGCCCGTGGGCACCGCTTCCGTGGAGTTGCTGTTCGATAATTCCGATGGACAGATTGGCGGTGAATTCGCCGCCTACGCGGAGATTTCGGTCAAGCGCGTGGTCGGTCGCGACGGTATCTCGGTATACACGCTGAACGGCACGCGATGCCGGCGCAAGGACGTGCGGGACCTGTTCCTCGGCACGGGGCTGGGCTCCAAGAGCTACTCGATCATCGAGCAAGGCATGATTTCGCAGGTGGTCGATGCGCGCCCCGACGAGATTCGCGCGCACCTCGAGGAGGCTGCGGGTATCTCGAAGTACAAGGAGCGCCGCCGCGAGACCGAGAGCCGCATCGCCCACACGCGCGAGAACCTCGACCGCCTGGCCGACCTGCGCGAGGAGGTGGGCAATCACCTGGCGCGGCTCAAGCGGCAGGCCCGCGCCGCGGAGCGCTATCGCAAGCTCAAGCAGCAGCAGCGAGACCTGGAAACCCGCCTGCTGGCCTTACGCTGGCGGGACGAGGTGGCGCGGGCAGATGCCGGCCGCGCCGGCCTGCGCGGCCAGGAAACGGCTTTGGAAGAACGGCGCGCGGCACAGCGGGCGGCGGAGGCCGGCCTGGAAGAGTTGCATCAGCAGCAGGCGCAGGCCAACGAGGCTTTCAGCGAGGTGCAGGCGGAACTGTACGCGGTCACCAGTGACATCGCGCGGCTCGAGCAGAGCATCCAGCATGGACGTGAGCTGCAGTCGCTGCAGCGCAAGGAGCATGAGGAAGTCGGGCAGGCACTGGCGGAGTTGGAGCAGCACATGGCGCTCGATCGGGCCCAGATGGAAGACTTCACCGGGCGCCTCGCGGAATTGACGCCGGCGCTGGAGGAGGCGCAGGCGGAGGACACCGCGGCGGAAGCGGATTTGCAGGCAGTGGAGGCCGAGGTGCAGGCCTGGCAGTCCCGACTGGAGACGCACCACCAGGGCAGCGCCGAGCGTAACCGCGTGGCCGACGGGCTGCGGGCGCGGGTCGAGGTTCTGGACCAGCGCATCGCCGCGGCCGCGCAGCGCATGGAAGAACTGCGCAGCGAGACCGCCGACGCCGATCCGGAACCCCTGGACCAGGCGCAACGCGAGCTTCAGCGCCGCTGCAAATCCGCTGCGGCCGCCGAGGCCGGCAAGCAGGGCGAGCTGGATGATGCGCGCAATCGCCTCACCGAGCTCCAGGAAGCGCTACGGGCCAGCTCGGCAGAGGAGGCGCAGCAGCGCCGCGAATTGCAGGCTCTCGAGGCGCGGCTCGCCACCCTGAACGCGCTGCAGGCGGCCGCGGAGAGCCAGGGCCAGGCGCGCGAGTGGATCACTGGCCAGGGACTGGGGGACGCGCCGCGGCTGGTCACCCAGTTGCGCACGGAGAGCGGTTGGGAGCCGGCCGTCGAGCAGGTTCTGGGCCACTGGCTGGACGCGCTGATGGTGACCGACCTGGCGGGCCATGCGGCCGCGGTCGGCGCGCTGGAGGGGGCTGGGCTGGGCATGCTGCAGGACCGGTCCGGCGGCGTGCGACCGAGGTCCGGCTCATTGGCTGAGAAAGTCAAGGGGCCGGACCCCGTCATCGCCATGTTGAACCGTGTGCGGGTGGCGGAGGACCTCGCCTCCGCCATCGAATTGCTGGATGAGTTCGACCAGGAAGAATCCGCGATCACCCGGGCGGGCGAGTGGGTGGGCCCGGGCTGGGTGCGGGTCGCCGGGCGCGCGGCCTCCGGCGCCGGCGCGCTGGAGCGGCAACAGGAAATCGAGACGCTGACCAAGCAGGCCGACGATCTGCGCGCGCATTGTGCGAAGCTGGAATCGGGCAACGAGTCCGCACGCGAGGCTCGCCACGCCCTGGAGGTCGAGGTGACGCGCCTGCAGGACGAGGCCAATGGCTTGCACCGGCAGCGCGCGGAACTGGAGGCCGAGCTGGGCGGCGCCCAGGGCAGGATCGACGACCTGACGCAGCGGGGCGAGCGGCTCGGGCGCGAACTGCAGCAGCTCGAGGAGGCGCAGCAGGCGGATGCAGCCGCACTCGCTGAGACCCGCGGAGAACTGGAGCAAGTGCTGGAATCCATGGCCGGCCTCGAGGCCGAACGCGCCGAACTCGAGCAGCAGCGCACGCCATTGCTGGAGCGCCGCACGCAGGCCCGGACGGTGGCGGCGAGCGCGCGCGAGAAACGCCACGAGCTGGCGGTGCGCGCGGGTTCGAACCAGGCCAGCCTGGATTCTCTCACGCAGTCACTGGGCCGCATGGACACGCAGATTGCGCAGTTGCAGCAGCGGAGGGAGACGCTGGCGGGGCTGATCGCGGAGGCAGAAGACCCCGCGGCCGGGGTGCAGGGCGAGATGGACGGATTGCTGGCGCGGCGGGTCGAGGTGGAGCAGAAGCAGGCCGAGGCGCGGCGCGGAATCCAGGCACTGGAGGAAACATACCGGGAACTCGATGCGACCCGGCAGGAGTCCGTACAAGCGGTCGAAGCCGTGCGCCAGGAGCTGGAACACACCCGGCTCCAGCAGCAGGAGCTGGAGCTCAATGCCCGGACCCTGCGGCGGCAGACCGAAGCGCTCGGGGCGGAGATCGAGGCCGTTGCGGGTTCGATTCCCGAGGATGCCGATGCGGGGCAGTGGGAGGAGGACATCGAGCGCCTGGGCACGCGCATTTCGCGCCTGGAGCCCGTGAACCTCGCGGCGATCCAGGAGTACGAAGAAGAACTGAAACGCAAGGAATACCTGGACGCCCAGAACGAAGATCTGATCGAGGCGCTCACGACCCTCGAGGGCGCCATCGCCCGCATCGACCGCCAGACCCGCACCCGCTTCAAGGACACTTTCGAGCGGGTCAACAAGGGCATGCAGGAGCTCTTTCCCCGCCTGTTCGGGGGTGGCCATGGCTACCTGGAGTTGACCGGGGAGGACCTGCTGACCACGGGCGTGGGCATCATGGGACGGCCACCCGGCAAGCGGGTCAGCAGCATCCACCTGTTATCGGGCGGCGAGAAAGCGCTGACCGCGGTGGCGTTCGTGTTCGCGATTTTCCGGCTCAATCCCGCTCCGTTCTGCCTGCTTGACGAGGTCGACGCGCCATTGGATGATGCCAACGTGGGGCGGTTCTCGGCGCTCGTGCGGGAGATGGCCGAGAACGTCCAGTTCATCATCGTGACCCACAACAAGATCACGATGGAGATGGTGCACCAGCTCAGCGGGGTAACCATGCGGGAGCCCGGCGTCTCGCGCCTGGTGCAGGTGGATATCGAGGAGGCGGCCCGGCTGGCGGAAGACTGAGCCCATGGACATCACGACGTTCCGCTGGATTCTGATCATTCTGGGCGTGCTGATCATTGCCGGCATCATCCTGTTCGGCCACCCGCAGAAGAAGCGCCAACCGCGCGCCTCGCGCCGCCGCAATCGACGCACCCGGGGCCCGCAGCGGGCCCGGCGGGAGCCGGTGCTGCTGGATGAGGAAGACGCGGAGGTCGAACCGGCGCCGGCCGGGCAAGGGCAGCTGGACATCGGGGTTGCCCAATCCACCCCCAGCGAGCCGCAGGCGCCGCCCGCACCGCCGCCCGAGAAGATCGTTACCCTGTACCTGCAGGCGCGCGACAACCACCGCATTTCCGGGGTCGACCTGCTCGATGCCGCGCTCAAGGCCGGCATGGTGTTCGGCGTGCGCGACATCTTCCACCGGACCAACGACGATGGCGAGATCATTTTCAGCATGGCCAACCTCACCGAGCCCGGGTACTTCGACAAGAGCGCCTGGAACAGTCTGGAAACCATCGGCGTGACCCTGTTCATGACCCTGCCGGGCCCGCTGCCGGCCATCGACGCCTGGAACTCCATGCTGGCCACCTCGCGCCGGGTCGCGGAGTTGCTGCATGCCGACCTGCTGGACGAGCAGCACTCGGCCTTCACCCGCCAGCGAGAGGGCCAGATCCGGGAGGAGCTGCGCAGCTACGACCGCGACAAGCTGCCCGAGTCATGAGCGGGGCGGACACGCGCCAGGCGGCCGCCCAAGCCCGGATCACCGAACTCAGAGCGCAGATCGAGCAGCACAATTACCGCTACCACGTGCTCGACGATCCCCTCGTCCCGGATGCCGAGTTCGACCGCCTGATGCGTGAACTGGCCGAACTCGAGGCGGAGCATCCGGAACTGGTTACGCCGGATTCACCAACCCAGAGGGTCGGCGGGGCGCCGGCCGAGGGCTTCGAGGAAGTGCGGCACGCGGTTCCCATGCTGTCGCTGGCCAATGCGTTTTCCGCGGACGAGGTGCAGGATTTCGACCGCCGCGTGCGCGGCGGACTGGAGACGGAATCGGTCATCTACGCGGCCGAGCCCAAGCTGGACGGGGTGGCCATCGCGCTGACCTACGAGAACGGGCGGCTGCTGCGGGCGGCGACCCGCGGTGACGGGCAGCGGGGGGAGAACGTCACGGCCAACGTCCGCACCATTCCCTCGGTGCCGCTGCGCCTGAGGGGTGGCGGCTGGCCGCACCGCCTGGAGGTACGCGGCGAGATTTACATGCCGCTGGCCGGGTTCAGGGCCTACAACGAGACGGCGAGCGCCGCCGGCGAGAAGACGCTGGTGAATCCCCGCAACGCCGCCGCGGGCAGCTTGCGCCAGCTCGATCCAGCCGTCACCGCCAGCCGCCCGCTGGCCTTTTTTGCCTACAGCGTCGCGCTGGCGGACGGCCTGGCGGACAGCCACAGCGCGGCCATGAAGCAGCTCAGGGAATGGGGCCTGCCGGTCAACCCGGAAGCGCGCACCGTGCAGGGTGCGGAGGGTTGCCTGGCCTATCACGCGGAACTGCAGCGCAAGCGGGAGCGCCTGCCCTACGAGATCGACGGGGTGGTGTACAAGGTGGATGACCGCACGCAGCAGGATACCCTCGGCTACGTCAGCCGCGCGCCGCGCTGGGCTCTGGCACACAAGTTCCCGGCGCAGGAGGAGGTCACGCGGCTGGTCTCGATCGACGTGCAGGTAGGCCGCACCGGGGCGCTGACCCCCGTTGCCCGGCTGGAGCCGGTGTTCGTCGGCGGGGTGACCGTGACCAACGCCACCCTCCACAACGAGGACGAGATCCGGCGCAAGGACGTGCGCGCGGGCGACTGGGTGGTGGTGCGGCGGGCCGGGGACGTCATACCGGAAGTGGTGAGCGTGATCCTTGAGCGGCGCGAGGGCGCGTCACCGGAGTTCGTAATGCCGGTGGCCTGTCCGGTCTGCGGGTCGGCCGTGGAGCGGATCGAGGGCGAGGCGGTGGCCCGCTGTAGCGGGGGGCTGTTCTGTCCCGCCCAGCGCAAGCAGAGCATTCGCCATTTCGCCTCCCGCCACGCCATGGACATCGAGGGTTTGGGGGACAAGCTGGTCGAGCAACTGGTCGACGGCGAGCTGGTGCATTCGGTGGCGGACCTGTACCGGCTCGGGGTCGAACAGCTCGCGGCCCTGGAGCGGATGGGCCAGAAATCCGCCCGGAACCTGGTCGACGAGCTCCAGCGCAGCAAACGCCCGGAACTCGCGCGCCTGTTGTATGCCCTGGGCATCCGCGAGGTCGGAGAGGTCACGGCCGGCTCCCTGGCCCGGCACTTCGGCGACCTGGAGGCGCTGATGGCGGCTGACGAGGAGGCCCTGACGGCGGTCCCGGATGTGGGCCCGGTGGTTGCGCACCATGTGCATGCGTTTTTCCGCGAGCCCCACAACCTGGAAGTGATCCGTGCCCTGCAGCAGGCCGGGCTGGAATGGCAGGCGCCCCGCGAGGCGGCGGGGCCCGGGCCGCTGGCGGGTCAGACCTGGGTGCTCACGGGCGCGCTCAGCATGCCACGCATGCGGGCTCGGTCGCTTCTGGAATCCCTGGGTGCGAAGGTGGCAGGGAGCGTCTCGCGCAAGACGTCCGTGGTGTTGGCGGGCGAGGCGGCCGGATCAAAGCGGGCCAGGGCGGAGCAGCTCGGGGTCGAGGTGATCGACGAGGAAGCTTTCAGGCGGCTGCTCGCGGAACACGGCTTGCAGGCAGACTAGTCGGTGGTTTGCGCTGCGTTGTCAGCGCCGGGCAAGAGCTGGCGGACGCGGTACACTGGCGCATGAGTTCCTTCCGAGGTCACATAGAGATAAGCCCCATCGGCGGAATAGCCGATCGCCTCCTCCTTGCGGCTCGGCGGCCCTTCGAACTCCAGCGGTGAGCGGGTGAGGGCGTCCGGCCAGGATTCCCCCTCCGCGCGTTCGAACAGGTACACGCTGCGATAGGAGATGATCGCCGCGTGCCGGCCGTCGGGGCTGATATCGAAGCCGGTGGGTTGCGAAATCCATGGCCAGTCGCGCTCGCCGAAGACGGCGAGATCGCGGCTGGCGGGGCGGCGGAAGGAGACGGTCTCGCCCAGGAAGGCCAGCTCGGCCGCTTCGCTGGCGAGGGCGCTGGCCAGCGGGATGCCGTAAATGCGCGGCGGCTTGTCGCGCTTGGTCACGATCAGCAGGCGTCCTGCGGCCGCATCCCAAGCTAGCGATTCGGCGTCGCGCGGCCCGTCCGGGTAGGTCAGTCGGATGCGGTGATGAAGTGCCGACTCGCCGCCAAACCGGCCATCGCTGCCAGGCAGCGGTTCGGCCACGAAATACAGGGTCAGCGTCTCGTGCCGTGCCAGGTTGTCGCCGATGTCCGCGACCACCAGCAAAGGTCCCGATGCCGAGGGAACCGTGGTGATGTCCTCCCAGTCGCGATTCTCGGCCCCCGTAATCTGCACCGCGCCCAGGTCGGAACCGGCGGCGTCGATGACGTGCACGATGGCCTCGCCATCGTCGTTATGGACGAAAAACGCCCCGTCGGTGCCTTGCGCGGCCTGGATGCCGCTGACCTCGTCCAGTCTCGGGGCCTCCAGCTTGCCGGTGGCGAGCATGCCGATGGAGGCGGATGATTGGGGTTCGCAGGCCGCCAGGGTGGTCGCCAGGGCACAGGTCAGGGCGCGGAGGGAGCAGGGTCGCATCGCGCCATTCTGACAGATTCGCGAGGTCGGACAAGCACCGCGGGCACCGGCGCGGCCCGTGCAGTCCCCCAATAGGCTAATATTTGGCTGTCGAGCTCCGGAAGACCCGTTGTCATGAGTTTTCCCGCGTTACCCAATGAACATGCCCTGGCGGTGCTGTTGATGACGGTGCTGGCCCTGTACCTGTTCACCCGGGAGCGGATTCCGCTGGAGTCCTCCAGCCTGTTCGTGCTGGTCACGCTGGTGGTTGGATTCGAGCTGTTCCCATACCACTCCGAACAGGGCACCCTGGAGACGGCGGAGTTCTTCCACGGCTTCGGCCACGAGGCGCTGGTGGCCGTCTGCGCGCTGATGATCGCCGGGCACGCCCTGGTGCGGACCGGCGCCCTGGAGCCGGTGGCGCGGCGGCTGGGCCGGGTCTGGAAGCGCAGTCCCGCGCTCGCGCTGTTGGCCACGCTGATCGTGGGGGCCGCACTCAGCGCGTTCATGAACAACACGCCCATCGTGGTGCTGATGCTGCCGATGCTGATCGGCGCGGCCTTGCGCAGCAATACGCCGACCGCCGGGGTACTGCTGCCGATGGGGCTCGCCACCCTGATAGGGGGCATGAGCACCACCATCGGCACCTCGACCAACCTGCTGGTGGTCTCCGTGGCCGCGGACATGGGCATGGAGCGTTTCCAGATGTTCGATTTCCTGCAACCCGTGCTGATCGCCGGGGGGGTCGCGGTGCTGTACCTCTGGCTGATCGCGCCGCGTTTGATCCCGGACCGCAAGCCGCCGATTGCGGACGCATCTTCGCGCGTTTACCACGCCCAGCTGACGCTGGCCGAGGACAGCCCCTTGATTGGCCAGCGCCTGGCCGTGGCGTTCGAGAAAACCGCCAACGAGATGCAGGTCAACCGGATGCTGCGCGGTGACAATCTGTACATCTCGCCCTTGCCCGACGTGCGGATCCGCGCCGGTGACCGACTGCTGGTGACCGATACCGTGGATCGCCTGAAGGATTTCCAGGCCATGCTGGGCGCGGAGCTGGGCACGGTGGGCGATGCCGACGAGGCCACCGAGGAGCTGCAACTGGCCGAGGTCGCCGTGGTGGGCGGGTCCCGCCTGCACGGCCTCCGGCTCGGCGATGTGCGCCTCAAGCAGCAGTACGGCCTGGACTTGCTGGCCGTGCACCGGGCGGGGGGGGTGATCGGCTATCGCACGCCCGATCTGCAGACGCTCAAGCTGCGTGCGAGCGACGTGCTGCTGGTGCAGGGCCGCCCGCAGGACATTTCGCAGCTGAAGCGGGGTGGCGAACTGCTGGTGCTGGACAGCACCACCGACCTGCCGCGGACGCGCAAGGCCCCGCTGGCGCTGGCGACCATGGTGGCGGTGATCCTGATGGCGGCGCTGGGCTGGCTGCCGATTCACGTCAGCGCCCTGCTGGGCTGTTTCGTCATGATCCTGACCGGCTGCCTCGCCTGGCGGGACGCCACGCGCGCGTTGAGCGCGCAGGTGATTCTCATCATTGTCGCCTCGCTGGCACTGGGCTCGGCCCTCATGAGGACCGGCGGCGCGGACTACCTGGCCCAGGTATTCCTGTTTTCGACCGCTGGCCTGTCACCGTCATGGGTACTGGCCTTGCTGATGCTGCTGATGGCGGTATTCACCAACATCGTCTCCAATAACGCGGCGGCCGTGATCGGCACGCCGATTGCGATCAGCATCGCCATGGAGTTGGGCCTGCCGCTGGAGCCCTTCGTGCTGGCCGTACTGTTCGGTGCCAACCTCAGCTTCGTCACGCCCATGGCCTACAAGACCAACCTGCTGGTGATGAATGCCGGTGGCTACCGGTTTACCGACTTCGTGCGCGTCGGGACGCCCCTGACGGTCATCATGTGGGTGGTGCTCAGCACGGTGCTGTCGTACGCCTACCAACTCTGAGCCAGTCGTCCCGCACCCCGCGCAATTGACGTCGGTCAATGAACCGTGGCGCAGCGGCGGTATGATGATTGTGCACGAAGGGGAGCGGAGCAAAGCCCCGACCCGACCGGCTTCGAAGCGAGGCCAGGAAATGTCAGCGGACTGCCCTGCCGGGAACCGGAGTGCCGGCCCGCGGTTCACGGTGCCGACGAAGGAGGGCGTGCCCTCCGGCGCCGAGCCGCGGGTTTCGTTTGGCCTGAGTTCAGCTGCCGCCGATGGGTGCCTGTGGGTCCGCCAGGAAGGCCTGGATGGCTGCGGTCACGGAGGCCGGCTGCTCGAGAGGTGAACTGTGGCCGGCGCCGGGAATCTCGACGTAGCGGGCGCCTGTGATGGCCGCATGCATGCGGCGTGCGGTGGCGGGCGGGGTGGCGGTATCCTCTGCCCCCGCAACGATCAGCGTCGGGGTTCGTATGCGATGCAACGCGTCCGCGACACCCGCACGGTACAGCACGCCCGCGGTCGCCTTCAGTAACGCGCGCCGCCGCGCGTCCCGGACCAGTGCCTGCCAGCGTTCCGTCACCGCTTGCATTGCCGGGTCGGCCAGCGTGGAGGCCCCGAACATGACCGGCAGGATGGGGCGGAGCAGCGCTCGGAAGCCGAATACCCTGGCCCACGCCCGCATCAGCCAGTACTGAACGAATTTGCCGGGCGGATCGGTCTCCGCAGTGGTGTTGACCAGCACCAGCGAGCGCAGCAGTTCGGGCCGCCGGATGGCCAGCCGCAGGCCGACGAAACCGCCCATGGAGAGTCCCACGAAGTGGCAGGGCGCAGCCCCCAGGCGCTCGATCAATGCGGCTGCATCGGCGGTGAGGCTGTCCATATCGTAACCGCTGCGCGTCGGCTCGCTGCGGCCCTGGCCCCGGTGGTCATAGGCGATGCAGCGAAAGCGCTCGGCCAGCGCCTCCAGCTGGGCGTCGAACATGGTGTGGTCCATGAGCAGTCCGTGCGAGAACACGATGTTCTCGGGTCCCCGGCCTGCCTGCCGGTACCACAGCGAGGCACCGTTGATATCGAGCGCGGGCATGATTCCGAACCTTTGCTGATGACGGTCAATTGGTCACAACAGGCCCAGTGTAAACTGAAATCGGACACCGTACGGCTTCACGGGGATATGTCATGAACGATTTCAAGGACCTGTTGGGCGATATCCGGCAAGCACGCGACGAGATCCATGTCCGCCTTCACCTGGCTTCCATGGAGGCCCGCGAGGAATGGGGCAAGCTGGAGGCGAAATGGGACGACTTTGCCGCCCGCGCCGATGTCGAGGCCACCACCGAGGGGGTGGGGGCGGCCTTGCACCAACTGGGCGGCGAGCTGAAAGAGGGCTACCTGCGCCTGCGTGACGCCCTGCGCGGCTGAGCGGCCCGGTCAGTCCGATCGACGCCGATTCCCGGCCCCGCCCGTCCCCGGGCGGGTGCATCGCTTGCCCGAACGTGGTAAGAAGCACCCGGGGGTGGACGAGCCGGACACTTGAGACTGCTGCTGATCGTCAATGAACGGGCCGCTTCCGGCAAACACGCGGGAAGCCTGCCGCGCATCCTGGAGGCGCTGGCCGCGCGCGGCGTGTCCGCGGAGGCAGCGACGACGCTGCCCGGCGGGCGGACCGCCAGCCTGGTCGGGGCAGCCGACCTGTCCGGTTACGACGGCCTGGTCGCGGTCGGCGGGGACGGTACGCTGTTCGAGGTGCTCAACGGGTTGCTGCAGCATGCGCCCGAGGCGCGCCCGCCGCTGGGCGTGGTGCCGCTGGGCACGGGCAATGCGTTCTCCAAGGACCTCGGGCTTGCCGATCGCGACTGGCGAGCGGCGGTCGACAAGCTCACCCGCGGGTCGACGTTCCGGGTCGACGTGGGGCACGCGGCGACACCGTCGGATGCGTTCCACTTTCTCAACATCATCGGCCTGGGGTTGCCGGTCGCGGCCGGCCAGGTCGCCAACCGCCTCAAATGGGCAGGCCCGGGCGCCTACACGCTCGGCACCCTGTGGCAGTTGAGGCGGTTGCGCACGGTGCCCCTGCGCTTGCGACTGGATGGCCGCCCGCTGGAGCGGGATGGCCTCCTCATCGAGGCCTCGAATTCGCGCTACACCGGCACGCACTTCCTGATCGCGCCCGCGGCGCGGCTGGATGACGGCCTGCTGGATGTCACCCTGGTTGCAGGTTTGACGCGACGGCGACTGCTGCGATTGTTGCCCACGGTGTACTCGGGCGGACACCTGCGTTTCGAGGAGGTCAGCACCTGGCAGGTGCGCGAACTCTGCATCGATGCGCCGGCCGACCTGCCGCTGAGCGTCGATGGCGAGTTGCGGGGGACGAGCCCGGTGACGATTCGTTGCCTGCCCCGTGCGGTGGAGATGTTTTGCTGAACGCGGCGCCGGGCCATCGGCCCGGCACCGGTTCGTGGCAAGCGCTAGTCGAGGTCCTTGTAGTTGAACTTCTGGCCGCCCACCGAGGCCTCGTACATCAGACCGCCCTCGGCAATCGTGAACACGGCCACGCCCTTGCTGTAGTCGGCATCCGCCGA
>JABAOE010003368.1_pt1 | contig 48217 bp, 43 predicted proteins | sample 7062141 | NCBI WGS metagenome assembly JABAOE01 (sample SAMN14538627, study PRJNA623070) | marine sediment metagenome | biome: marine biome [ENVO:00000428]; feature: marine pelagic biome [ENVO:01000023]; material: deep marine sediment [ENVO:00002113] | place: India: Gulf of Khambhat ... | reverse complement strand
AAAGGACCGCGCCGTCATCGAGGCCCTCATGTTGGAACAGGATTTCAATGAGGAGACCTTGAAGGATGCAAATCGGTTAAATCAGATCACCGGCCAATTGGCTTCCTATATCAACCTCCTGGCGCCGGAACGGGCCCCCTTGTCTTCTACGCTGCAGGAAGACCCCGAGCACAACTGCTTCAAGCTCGTCTGCTCCACCCGATCCAATGGCACGGGCATGCAGACAGTCATCGATCGCGAGTTTTTGCAAAGCCCGGAGTACAAGGAAATCAAGCGGCTATCCACCGAACTCATGGATTCCGGGGCGCCACCCTTCAAGGTGGAAAACGGTGAGCCGGAGGCGCAGCTTCGGTCTTTCAAAGAGCTACTCGAATATACTATGGAGCGGGGCAAAAAGGGGCAGTACATCCAGCGGTACAAAGGCCTAGGGGAGATGAATCCCGACCAGCTCTGGGAAACCACCATGAACCCCGAGACCCGTGTTCTGCTGCAAGTGCGGATCGAGGACGCCGTGGAGGCGGATGAGGTCTTCTCGACTCTTATGGGAGATGAAGTGGAGCCGCGGCGTAAGTTCATTGAAGAGTATGCCCTCACGGTAAAGAACCTGGATATTTAAAACCGAAAACCGTTCAAATAGTTCAAAGCGTTCAAGTGGTTCCAGCCTTTCCATAGTAAGTCATATCCATTTTAGTCCCTTGAACGATTTGAACCTCTTTAACGACTTGAACTCTCCCTATTGAAATGGAAGCCATTCTCAAACAGCAAAAAGTTCCTGTCTACATCGAAGACGAAATGCGCCAGTCCTATATGGACTATGCCATGAGCGTCATCATCGGTCGGGCGGTTCCCAACGTGTGCGACGGGCTCAAACCCGTGCACCGGCGGGTGCTGTACGCGATGTACGATATCAACAACAGCTGGAACACTCCCTACAAAAAATCCGCTCGCGTGGTGGGTGACGTCATTGGAAAGTACCACCCCCATGGCGATGTAGCCGTCTACGACACCATCGTGCGCATGGCGCAGGACTTTTCCATGCGCTACCTCCTGGTGGATGGGCAGGGCAATTTCGGCTCCGTAGACGGCGATCCCCCGGCAGCCATGCGGTACACCGAAATCCGCATGACCCGTATGGCGGAGGAAATTCTCGCGGACATCGACAAGGAGACGGTGGATTTCATCCCCAACTACGATGACTCGCTAAAGGAGCCAGCCGTTTTACCCTCCCGGATTCCCAACCTGCTGGTCAACGGGGGCTCCGGTATTGCTGTGGGCATGGCAACCAATATCCCACCGCACAACCTCGGAGAGGTGGTGGATGGTCTGGTGGCCATGGTGGAAAAGCCGGATATTACTGTCGATGAGCTTATGAACTTTATCCCGGGACCCGATTTTCCCACCGGCGGTTTTATCTATGGCCGGGACACCATTCGCCAAGCCTACCGGGAAGGACGCGGCACCATCCAGATGCGCGCTAAGGTATTTACCGAAACGGTGAAACGCACGGGCCGGGAGCAGATCATTATTCGAGAGATCCCTTTCTTGATCAATAAAGCGCGCCTCATTGAGCATATCGCGTCCTTGGTGCAGGAGAAAAAAATCGAAGGCATCGCAGATCTCAGGGACGAATCGGATCGAGAGGGCATGCGGGTCGTCATCGAGCTAAAGCGGGACACCGTACCGGAGGTGGTCATCAACCAGCTCTATAAACACACGTCCTTGCAGGAATCCTTCGGGGTCAACATGCTGGCCATTGCCGACGGGCGGCCAAAGATCCTGAGCCTGAAAGATGCCCTGAAGGCTTTTCTGGACCACCGCAAAGAGGTGGTCACGCGCCGCACCGCCTACGAATTGCGCAAGGCCGAAGAGCGTTTGCATATTCTGGAAGGATTGAAGATCGCACTGGACCATCTCGATGAGGTCATCAAACTCATTCGTGAATCCCGGGATCCTAAAAGTGCGAAGGAAGGTCTCATGACTAGCTTTGGCCTATCCGAGATTCAGTCCCAGGCAATCCTGGATATGCGTCTTCAGAGGCTCACTGGCCTGGAACGGGAAAAGGTGTTGAGCGATCACCAAGAGACCACGGCCCTCATCGCCAAGTTGCGGGGAATTCTGGCGGACGAAAAAGAAATTTACCGTATCATCGTGGAAGAGCTTCAGGAGATCAAAAAAGAATACGGCGATGAACGGCGCACCCAGATCATTGACCAATCCGAAGAGATATCCGTGGAGGACCTCATCGTCGATGAAGATATGGTGGTCACGGTGTCCCACGAGGGTTACATCAAGCGTAATCCCGTGACCCTTTACCGGGCCCAGCGGCGAGGCGGAAAAGGGAAAGTGGGGGCCACCACCCGGGACGAGGATTTCATTGAGCACCTCTTTGTGGCCTCAACCCATTCCTACATTCTATTTTTTACCACCGTCGGCAAAGTCTATTGGATCAAGGTTCATGAGCTGCCGCAGGCGGGCCGAGCAGCAAGGGGAAGGGCCATCGTAAACCTTCTCCATCTGGAGGAGGGGGAGAAGATCTCCGCCTTCCTGCCGGTGCGTGAGTTTCAAGAGGGACGCTACGTGGTCTTTGCGACCAAGGGAGGCGCAGTTAAGAAAACCGAGCTTCTGGCCTATTCCAACCCTCGGTCTACGGGGATCAGAGCCATTGGACTGGAAACCGGAGACGAGGTCATAGGTGTCCGATTGACAGACGGCGAGCAAGAGTTGTTGTTGTCGACCCGCGAGGGGCAGTCCATTCGCTTCAAAGAAAATCAGGTCCGACCTACGGGCAGAGGGACCTATGGAGTATGCGGCATCAGCCTCGATGGAGAGGACCGGGTGGTGAGCATGGAGATGCTGGGCCAGGGCGCGAGTCTCTTGACGGTGGCGGAAAAGGGCTATGGAAAGCGAACCGCCATGGATGAGTACCGACTCCAATCTCGTGGTGGTAAAGGCATCATTACCATGAAGACCACCGAAAAAACCGGACAGGTCATCGGTGTTCATCAGGTGACGGATGATGATCAGCTCATGATGGTGACCGACAAAGGCAAGATTATTCGTTTGAGAATTAAAGATATCAGCGTCATCGGCCGCAATACCCAGGGGGTCCGTCTCATTGAGATGGAAGACGGCGAACGTGTGGTCGCCGTGGCGCGGCTGGCAGAAAAAGAAGACGATGACGAAGAAATCGGACAAAACGGTCAGGACCAAGAAGAGTAGGTTCGTTATTCGTATATTTGTAAGTCGTTAATTCGTTGATCCGGTTCACCATTGCCGCCAGTGATCACGTCGTTAAACCAATCATTAATTTACCACCGCGATTAACGAATAACGATTAACGATTTCTGAGTGCCATGGGACGAGTCATCGGGATAATAGGCGCCGGGGGTTGGGGAACAGCCCTGGCCAACCTATTGTGCCAGCAGGGACACGACGTGACCCTGTGGTGCCACGGGGCCGAGACCCTTCGGACCATGAAGGCGAAGCGTGAGAATGAGACCTACTTGCCTGGTGTGTCTCTCCCCTCTGACCTCAAGCTCACGAACTCTCTCAAAAAGTTGGCTGCGGGCAAGGAGATCCTGCTTTTTGCGCTCCCCTCTCATGTTGTACGCGAAGTATTGAAGGGCGCCGTTCCTCACATGGATGCTCAAACCATCATGGTGTGTGGCACCAAGGGTATCGAGGAGGGAAGCCTTTTAACCATGGGCGAGGTCCTGATCGATCTCCTCGGGGAGGCGAAAAAGAGGCTGCTCACTTTTCTCTCCGGCCCGAGCTTCGCCCTTGAGGTTGCACGAGGTCTTCCGGCGGCCATTACCCTGGCTGCTTACGATGAAGGGGTTGGCAGAGACGTTCAAAAAAACCTGAGCACACAAAACTTCAGGGTCTATACCTCTCGCGACGTTATTGGGGTGCAGATGGGGGGAGTGGTGAAAAACGTGATCGCCATCGCTGCAGGCATCAGTGATGGTTTGGCCTTGGGGGACAACGCACGTGCCGCATTGATGACTCGCGGTCTTGCGGAAATGACTCGATTGGCCGTTCGAATGGGGGCGGACCCCCTGACCCTTTCCGGGTTGCCGGGACTCGGGGATTTGATACTGACCTGCGCGGGAGATTTGAGTCGAAATCGCCGGGTGGGTCTGGAGATCGCAAGGGGTCGCAAGGTTAGCGAAATCTTGGCCGGCACGCGTATGGTGGCAGAGGGGGTGAGAAATACTCGGTCTGTGAGGGCTCTGGCTCACAAGCTAGAGGTTGACATGCCAATTGTCGAACAGATGTGCCAGGTCTTGTACAAAGATAAAGACCCCATGGCCGCAGTAAGAGACCTCATGCAAAGGAGCCTCAAGCGTGAGCTGCCTTGACTGCAGGCGAACTGGTCGTTAGATTCCCACGGTCAAAATTGACAAGGGCGGAACTCTATGATTGAAATAGGGGACCAGCGGCCGGAATGGCCCGGGAATAGAAAATGAAGCGAACCTATCAACCAAGCAATATTAGACGGAAAAGGACCCACGGTTTCCTGGCACGGATGGCTACCCCTGGGGGACGCAAGGTTCTGAAGCGGAGGAGGGCGAAGGGGCGCAAGAGACTGTCTGTTACGATACCGCCAAAACAGGCTCGCTCTTAGAACGAGGAAGCAAGTTGGCGCAGGGCCGGGAAAAATTCCCCAAGAAAGCCCACCTTACCAGACGCTCTGAGTTTCTCAGCCTTTCACGCGGGGGCAAGAAGGTCTACACCCCACATTTCATCCTTATCAGCAGGGCTAACCAACGGGAAGTCCATCGGTTGGGGATTACGGTTAGCGCTAAAATCGGGGGAGCAGTGGTCCGCAATCGCATTAAGAGAGTTCTGCGGGAATATTTTCGCAAAAACCAAAACTCCGTGGCTTCCCACAGAGATCTGCTGATCATTGCCAGAAAAGGGGCGGCAGACCTAACCCACGATCAGGTGGTGAAGGAAATCGGGAAGGCCTGTGCTTCACTGTGGACGTAAGAGGTATGACTGGATTAGGGAGCAGGGCGCTCATGTTCGTTCTTTCGGCCTATCGTCGTTATGTGTCTCCGCTTCTCCCACCATCCTGCCGTTTTTTTCCAAGCTGTTCCGCCTATACCCTTGAGGCTGTATCACATCATGGGTGCCTGAAGGGGCTTTGGCTGGGTCTCCGTAGGCTTCTCCGCTGTCACCCGTTGCGCGAGGGCGGGATCGACCCTGTGCCTAGATAAGTCTCCCCATGGATAAAAACGCTCTCATCGCTATCGTTCTCTCCATTGCGATACTCATTCTCTATCAGGAGTGGGTGAGCCGCTACTATGACACGCCGCCGGAACAGACACCGCCAGGGCAGGCCACTCCCCCTCGAAGTACCTCGCCCAGACCCGAAGGGCAGGCGCGGCCCCTGACCCCAGAAACGCCAACGCAGCAAACCAAGCGAACGCAAGATGTGCAGCGGCCTCAGGTGCCGATGAAAGATTTAAAAGTCGAAACGGATAATTACATCGCGGTGTTCACCAATCGGGGAGCGCGATTGAAGAGCTTCCTTTTGAAGCAACACCGGAATTCCATAGAGGCGGACAGTGCGCCGTTTGAAATGATTGCTTCCGCACGTGGGCTCCCCTATCCCCTGGGGTTACAGTTTAACGAACCGGTTCCATTCAACGATCAGGAGCTGGTTTATGTGACCCAGAATTCGGACCTGAAGCTCAACGGGGACTCCGAAGGATCCATCCTATTTCAGGGGACGACCCCCTGGGGCACCACGGTTACCAAAAAGTTCACTTTTAACGGCTCCCGTTACACTCTGGGCCTCGAAATCACCGCTGACGGTGCCGGGAATCCAGCACCGCCGGATTTGCTTTTGACTTCTGCGGTCAACACCCAGCAGGCGGAAATCCAGGACGCTGTATTTGAGGGTTTAGTGGCCTTGGTGGGCGGAAAGCTGGTTCGTGAATACCCCGATGACCTGAACGAGTTCCAGCCACTGAACGGTCAGATCAACTGGGCGGGTTTTGGTTACACCTACTTTCTCTTTGCGCTGCTGCCGGAGGCGGAGCCCCGGGGAAATCTGTCTGTAAAGAAGATCGGGCCGGGGTTTCAGATGGATCTCGGAGTTCAACTGCCGGGCGAAAGTCCCCCCAAGGTCCAGTACACACTTTTCGTCGGCCCCAAGGATGTGGATGCGATGAAGGCTTTGGGCCGGGGGTTGGAGCGTTCCATCGATTTTGGCTACTTTGCCTTCGTTGCCGCCCCGTTGCTCCAGATTCTCCGTTTCTCTCATCGTTTCACGGGAAGCTATGGAATGGACATTATTCTTCTCACGATCTTGATCAAGCTTCTCCTGGCGCCTTTGACCCACAAGAGTTTTGTCTCAATGAAGCAAATGCAGAAGCTGCAGCCCCAGATGCAACGTATCCGCGAACGGTATAAAGACGACAAGGAGAAGATGAATCGGGAGATCATGGAGCTCTACAAACGGAACAAGGTCAATCCTCTCGGGGGATGCCTTCCCATGCTGCTGCAGTTCCCGGTCTTCATCGGGTTGTACAACGCTCTGCGTACGCCCATTGAACTGCGCCATGCTTCGTTTCTGTGGATCAAAGACCTGTCCCGACCGGATTACGAGTCTTTACCCTTCACGCTCTTGGGTTGGAAAGTGGGGCTCCCTATACTCGTCCTTTTGATGGGAGCTAGTATGTTTATTCAGCAGTGGATGTCGCCCGCCGTGGGTGACCCCAACCAAAGAAGAATAATGATGATGATGCCGGTGGTGTTCACCGTCCTGTTTGTCACTTTTCCCGCCGGTCTGACCATTTACTGGCTGGTGAACAACATATTGACCATCGGGCAGCAATATATAATCAATCGTACAGTCAAATAAGATCATACACTCTGTGTTGGAGGTATCTTTATCATGGAGCAAGTGGAAGCCGAAGGCGAAACCATTGATGGGGCCATCGCCAATGCCCTGAAGGTTTTGGGAGTCGATCGTGACCGGGTGACGGTGGAGATCCTCGCGGAGTCAAAAAAAGGTGTACTGGGCATCGGAAGCCGGAAGGCACGGGTCCGTGCTTCTCTGCGTAAAACCCTGGACCTCGCCAGGGAAAGCCGGCAAAAGGATCCGGAACCCAAAGTGGAAGGTCTTACGGAAGAGCGTCTGGAGGCCGTCAAAGAGACCGGAAAAGAGGTTCTCGGCGAGATCATCAAACGCATGGGTATCGATGCCACCCTTGACGTCACGGCGGGGGATACCCACGAGGAGATCATTCTCAATATTCAGACAGAGGAAGGGGGCCTTCTGATTGGGCGCCGCGGGCAGACCCTGGAAGCCTTGCAGTATATCCTCACTCGAGTCGTGAGCGACCGTTGCGGCCTTGAGGGTATTCAACTGATTATCGATACGGAGAACTATCGCGAGCGACGCAGAAAGACCCTCGAGGATATGGCCCTGAGGTTAGGGGAGAAGGCCAAGAGGAAACGGACGGCGGTAAGCATCGATTACTTGAGTGCTCGGGACCGCCGGATTATACACCTCACTCTCGAAGACGATCCTTGGGTTACCACGAAAAGCCTCGGCCGAGGTGATTACCGTCGCCTGCTCATCATACCCGAGGGGGACCGAAAGAAGAAGGAAGAGGAAAAGGATCCGGTCCCAGCGGGACAAGTTGCCAAGGGACAGCGATAACAAAGAGTTAACCTCGATCAACACACTAGGGTGTAGGGAGGGTGCCTCGCGCCCTGGAGCAATCGAGTATTGGACAGTGGAACAATGGACAATGCTGAGATTGCGGTCTACTTCTCTACTTTCAATTTCTCGCCCCGGCTTTTTTTATCCAATCCCAAAGGCTCCAAGGCGCAAGGCGCCTCCACTCTTGACCCTTTCGAAGTCAAGGTGCTAGCATCACCCCCAAATTCACGAGTGTGGAAGGATGAAAATTGAAAATCTATAACTTCGATCTACTGGCTTATCCACAGGTTCCAACGGATGCCCCGGGTACCCCGGTTCCCAATAACCACTTTGAGCCCACGGTTGGCATTCAAAACTATCAAGAGCACCTCGAGGAGATGGCCTACTGCGAAGAGCTTGGGTTCGAAGGGGTTGTCTTCAATGAACATCACTACAGTGGCTACGGCATGATGCCCTCTCCTAACTTGATTGCGGCGGCCCTCAGTCAGAAAACCAGCCGGATCAAGATCGGTGTCCTGGGAAACGTCCTGCCCTTGCGTCACCATCCGGTCCGAGTGGCGGAAGAGTACGCCATGCTGGATTGTTTGACGAACGGGAGACTCATCGCTGGCTTTGTGCGGGGAATTCCTGCGGAATACCTCTGGTACAATGTCGACCCAAATGAGTCCCGGGGTCGATTTGAAGAGGCTTACGAGTTGATCATGACCGCCTGGCATCAACCTGTTTGGAGCTACCAGGGCAAGTATTTTCAATTGGAAAACTGCGCGCTGTGGCCGCGCCCTCTGCAGCAGCCCCATCCTCCGGTTTGGATCGCCGCCCGGAGTGCGGAGTCCGTGGAGTGGTGCGTGAGGCAACGTAAAGCGGTGGCCCAGGTTTACCAGACCACGAGCCAGATCGAAGACACTTTTAACTACTATCGAAAAATCAGTCGGGATCACAGCTGGGACGCGGGTCCGGAACAGTTTATTCTCACCCGTCACATTTACGTGGATGAAACGGATGAGAAAGCCCGTCAATTCGCTGAGCCGGCACTGCGATACTTTTTTACCCTGCTGAATCGGGGCTTCAACCAGGGATCGAGTAAGGAAATCGATGCGCGACAGGAGATCCGGGCCGCGCTCTACACCGAACGGTCGTTCAACTATTTCCGCGAAGGGAATCAGGCACGCATCGACTTCTCAAAGCTGAGCTGGGAAGATCTCGACCGAACGGGTTTCGTGATTGCTGGTAATCCTGACACCGTGGCCCGCAAGGTGAATGAACAGATGGGGCAGGTGGGGGCCGATCATTTCATGGGAATGTTTCATATCGGCAACCTCGACCATCGAAGGGTGCTCGCATCGCTGGATCGATTCAAGAACGATGTGATGCCCCGGCTGGCGTAATGCATCGGTGTGCCTTCTGGAATCTTCGTTAAGGTTCTCATTCACCTTTGACACGGTGAATGTGTTTCCCACCCTTCACTGACGCCCATGCGTATTGCTTATTTCGATCTCATTTCCGGTCTTAGCGGCGATATGACCGCGGGAGCCCTTCTTCACCTGGGAGTGCCCCGTGAGCGACTGACCCGGGAACTGGCCAAGCTCAAAGGTTTGAAGTTTCGCTTGCAGGTCAGCCGGAAGCTGGTGCATGGGATCCAGGCAACTCGCTTTCGTGTCCAGGTTGACGAAAAACCACAGGAACGCAGTTGGAAGGAAATCCAACGGCTCATTAATAGAAGCGCCCTAAAGTCTGAGGTCAAAGAGCGCGGGCTCCATATTTTTGAGACGCTTGCGAAGGCGGAGGGAAAAATTCACGGCGTTCCGCCGGAAAAAGTACACTTTCATGAGGTGGGAGCCGTCGACTCCATCGTGGATATTCTGGCCGCCGCCATAGGAACTCATCATCTCAAAATCGAATCGTTTGTTTTTTCGCGCATTCCTCTGGGTCGAGGACTCACCCGATCGAGGCATGGCTCGTTACCCGTACCGGCGCCCGCCACGCTCGAACTCTTGAAAGGGTATCCTGTCCAAGGGACACCGTTGAGCAGTGAAATCGTCACTCCCACAGGTGCGGCAATCATACGCGCCCTTGCCCATCAGTTCGGAGAAATGCCCGCGATGACCATTGAAAAGATCGGCTACGGAGCCGGGGAAAAAGAATTCCCTGATCGACCGAATCTCGTACGGGTAACGTTGGGTGAAAAGACCGACACCTGGGGAAGAGACGAGATGGTGGTTATGGAGTCGAATATCGACGATATGAATCCGGAAATTTATGAATATCTCTTTGAGCGTCTCTTTGCCCAAGGCGCCCGGGACGTATCCCTGGTGCCCATTCAGATGAAAAAAAACCGGCCCGGGATATTGTTGCGCATCATCGCGGAGCCGCCCCTAAAAGACCGACTTGCGGAGCTAGTCTTCAGGGAAACGTCCACAATTGGGATTCGGTACTACCCCGTTGGAAGGCTGGTGCTCCCTAGGTCCTCCCATTCCGTCAAGACGAAGTATGGGCCGATTCAAGTAAAAATCGTAGAGAGTCCAGGAATCGGCAAGCGGGCAACGCCGGAGTACGAAGAGCTAAAAAAGCTCGCGCAAAAGAAACGGGTACCTCTGAAGGCGCTATACGATGAGGTCCTCAAATCCTTCAAAGGAAGCTAGTGTTTGTTTTCCGAAGGAGAATCCTTCTCCAGATGGAGAGCCAAAAGGCCGAAGTTAATTCGTTCCTGAAACAGGCTGGACAGGAAGGATGGTCGGAGGTCCATGCCGTTGCCGCGAAACTGACTTGCCTCCAGGTGTGGGATGGTTCCAAGGCATGGGACTGAGGTCAACGCCTGGAGTGACCTCCCGTTTGTCTTCGTAGCCGGAGAGGGTTGGCTCTCGAGGTCATTGAGGACGTAACCCGCCACTTCGATTCCAACCTTAGAAGCATGCTCCAGAGTAAGAAGCGTATGGTTAATGGCGCCAAGACGGTTGCCCACCACCACGATTACGGGAAGCTTCAACCGGAGCACGAGGTCTGCGTAAGTGGAACGTGAATGGAGCGGAACCAAGAGCCCACCCGCTCCTTCCACCAAGGTCAGGTCGTTGGCGCGGCTCACCTCGGTGTAGAGTTGGATCAAAAGGGACAACTGAATCTCAATGCCGGATTCTTCGGCGGCCACACTGGGAGCCAATGGCGATGCGAGACGATAGGGACAGATGCGGTGGATGGGTTCTTCCGTTCCTGAAGCCTCCTTCAGATAAAAGGCGTCCTGCGGGAAAAGATCTCCTCCCTTGTCCTGGCAACCGGTCTCTGCGGGTTTCATGACGCCGATCTTAAGGCCCCGTTCTCGCAGGGCGCTGGCGAGTCCACAGGCCACGAGGGTCTTACCCACTCCCGTGTCGGTACCCGTGATGAAGAGTCCTTTTCCCATTATCCCTCGGTAACCCTTCGGATGGATTCGTGGACCACGTCAAGGAGCGTTTTCAATTCCCTATCACTGATACACAAAGGCGGCATAAGGATAATGACGTCGCCCAGAGGCCTGACAATGACACCTCGACTTCTCGCCTCCAGAATCACCCGGTGGGCGGTGCGGGATTCCGGGGGGTACGCCTTTAATCCTTCCCTGTCCGCCACCAGCTGGATGCCGACCATAAATCCCCATTGACGTACGTCTCCCACATGGGTGAGAGGCTTAAAATCTTTCTCCAGCCGCGCGCGGAGATAATCGATCCTGGGCTGCATCCGGTCCAAAGTTCCGTCGGTCTCAAAGAGCATTAAGCTGGCAAGCGCTACGGCGCATCCCAAAGGGTTACCCGTATAGGTGTGGCCGTGAAAGAAGGCCTTGAACTCATGGTATTCCCCCAGGAAGGCCGAAAAGATCTCTTCTCTCACCAGGGTCGCCGCCAAAGGCAAATATCCTCCCGTCAGCCCCTTCGCTAGACAGAGGAGGTCGGGGCTCACCTGTTCATGCTCGCAGGCGAACATTCGACCGGTGCGGCCGAATCCCGTGGCTACCTCGTCCACGATTACGAGGATCCCGTTCCTGCGACAGATATCGACAAGGGATCCAAGGTAGCCCCGGGGCTGAGACCACATACCTGCCGCCCCCTGCATCAGCGGTTCGATGATGAGGGCCGCAAGGCTGTCTTTCTCCCGGGAAATTTTCTCTTCGGCTTCCGTCAGGGCGGCCTGCATGGCCTCCGGCTCGCTCATGCCTTGGAAGTAGCGAAAGATGTGGGGAGGATTGATGCGCAGCGCGGAAAATAGCAGCGGGCGGTAAAACCGATGAAACGTTTCGGAATAACCAAGGCTCACCGCGCCCAGAGTATCACCGTGATAGGACTCCTCCAAGGTGACAAACTGTGTACGATGGGTCTCGCCTTTCAGCTGCCAGTACTGGAAGGCAATCTTGAGCGCGGATTCCACCGCTGTGGCACCGTCATCGGAGTAAAACACTCGGTGTAAACCCGGAGGCGCTAATTGAATCAACTTCTCGGCGAGCCTGATACCCGGCACATGGCTGAGGCCAAGAAAGGTGGAGTGAGCCATGGAGTCCAACTGGCGCTCAACCGCTTCATCGAGTTCTCTCCTCCTGTGCCCGTGGACGTTGCACCATAGGGAGGAAACACCGTCGATGTATCGATGACCCTGGACGTCGACGAGGGTGCATCCTTCCCCGCCTGCGATGATGCAGGGGTCCTCCATCATCCATTCCTGCATTTGGGTAAAGGGGTGCCAAAGGTAAGTGTGGTCCAGCCTCTTCAGCTCTTCATAATCGGGGCTCATTTTCTTCCTTGACCTCTTTGAAGGCCTGGATGGCTTGCCGGACGTGTTCGTCCGTATGGGTCGCCATGGTAGTAATCCGCAGGCGCGCTGTGCCGGGTTGAACCGTCGGCGGCCGGATCCCTTGAGCAAAGATACCCTTGGCCAACAGGCTTTTGGAAAACTGCATGCAGACTTCGGAGTCACCGATGATCAGGGGCAGGATCTGGCTGCTGCTCTCTCCCAGGGAGAAGCCTAGATCCTTGAGTTCATTTTTCAAGCGCTGGCTGTTGCGCCACAGGGTAAAACGCCTCTCTGGTTCTTGCTCCAAAAGATCGACGGCCGCAATGCCCATGGCCATCAAAACCGGTGGGAGGGCAGTGGTAAATATAAAGCTGCGGCAACGGTTGATCAGCAGCTCACGTAGATTTCGCTTTCCCGCCACGAAGGCTCCAAAGCCGCCCAGAGCTTTACCCAGAGTTCCCATCTGAATCAGGACTCGATCCCGCAAACCCATTTCGGCCAGGACTCCAGCTCCGTTGGGACCGAACACACCGGTGGCATGGGCCTCATCCACCATAATCACGGCCCCGTGGCGCTCCGCCAGCTCCACGATTTCTTGCATGGGGGCGATGTCTCCGTCCATGCTAAACACGGTCTCCGTAACGATCAACTTCCTTGCCTTCTGGGGTGCTTTCTTAAGAGCGGCTTCCAGGTGGTCGAGGTTACAGTGGGGGTAAACGACGACCTTGGCTCGCGACAACCGGCAACCATCGATGATGCTCGCGTGGTTGAGGGCGTCACTGAAGATCATATCCCCTTCCCCAAGGAGGGTCGAAAGGATCCCGACGTTGGCCTGAAAACCGGAGTTGAATACCAGTGCCGATTCCGTTCCCTTGAGTTTTGCGATTCGTTCCTCCAGTTCGAGATGAAGCGTCATGTTCCCTGAAATGAGCCGGGAGGCACCGGACCCACAGCCGTACCGTTCCAAAGCTTCAGCGGCCGCTGTTTGCAAGTTTGGGTGATTGGCCAGACCCAGATAGTTGTTGGAAGAGAAGTTCAGCACCTCGCGGCCGTCAAGGAGGATGGAGGGTTCCTGGGGTCCATCCACCTGGCGCAATTCGCGGTACAACCCCTGATTCCGTATGGCTGTCAGTTCAGCCGCAATAAAGTCTACGGGCATCGTTTGCACCTATCATACGAGTTTACGATTGGAGCTTCCTGCCGTGGGCTGAAAATCAAGCCGAGACAGGTCGTGAAGCGAACAACCAGATTTGAGTTTGAATTAAGAACGGTCAGAGGTCTGGAGCAGTAACGGGTCAAGGATTTTATATCGGTGATCAGTGTTTTGATTCTTTCTTGGTTAAAACTCAGGTTGAGTTTATTCTTTTACAGGGGAACGGAGATGAGAAGCGTCGTTCCTTCCTGGGTGCCGTTTTGAACGTCGATTCGGCCCTGGTGCTGATTGACGATCTGTTGTGCCACATAGAGCCCCACCGTATTGATTTCCTCGCCGCCTCGCCGCAGCTTCTTTCGCCTGTCAAAGAGATGGGGAAGATCCTCCGCCGAAAAGGGAGCGCCACTGCTCCTGACTCCCACGACGAGTTGCTTGCCATGGGCCAAGAGCCCTACGGTGACTTGGCTGCCCAGGGGCGAAAGGTCAATGGCATTGCTGATCAAGATACCAATTGCCCGTTCCATTTGCGTCGCGTCCAAAAAAACGGATGGAAGGTCGTCGGCAATTTCCCGGACGATGGTGATCTTCTTGACACTGGCCTCCCGTTCCCGGTCTTTTATGGCCTGTTCCACAATCCGTGCCATTTGCATGGGTGCTCTTTGGACTTCGAATGTACCGGCCTCCATTTCTAGGGCCTCGGAGTGATTATTCACGAGATCATACATGCGTTTTGCCAGAACCTCGACCCGCTGGATGGACAGTAGCTGGTGGGCTTCCGCCTGATCGGCGCCGATGGTTAGAGCCATTTCAAGATAGCCAAGCATCGCCGCCAGAGGAGGCTTTAGATCGATCGTGATGGTGCTAGGCACTTCATGGGTCGGAGTATGGGAGGGCTGGACGGTGGACGGTTGGGGGGGGTTGGGTGTGGACGTTTTCGGCATGGAATTCAGGCAGAAACCGATCAGGGCCGTGGTTTCCCCGGTTTCGTCAAGGAGCTGAGTCAGTTTGGTCCGGACGTTTGAACTGGTTCCGTCTTTCCTATTCAGGACCACTTCTCCCTCCCATCGTTTGTGCACGAAAGGTTCTGTGATCTCTGTCCAGGAAGAATCATTGTTCTCAAAAGAGGACAGCACACGCTCGATGGGCTCCCCTACCAACTCTTCCCCCGTATATCCCAACAGGTTTTCCAACTCCGGATTTGTAAAAACGATTTGCCCGTCTTGATCCGCAACGAAGATGCCCTCGGGTGATTCCAATAACGCCGCCGCAAGCCAACGCTTCTCATCCTGGTGGTATTGGTTTTCCGCCCTCAGTTTTTTCCACTCCACATTGCGAGTGATGGTCTGAGGGAGCTCTTCCACATGGGAGAGGTCCGTTTGCTTAACAACGTAGTCCCATGCTCCAGCCTTCAGGGCCTCGTCCACGGCTGTGAGCCGTTCCAGGGAAGCAAGAACAATCACGACGGTGTCGGGAAAACCCTTGCGAATTTGCTGAACGGATTCAATACCCCGAGAGTTGAGGTCGAGATCTACAACAACGCTGGCTTCGGAGTCCTCCTGGAGCTTTGCTAGGCAGGTGGGGAGATCATGGACGGGTGTAACGGACACTCCTTTGGCTACCATTCCTTCCTGGATGGCACGAGAGACTCCCTTACCGTCTTCGAATAGTACAACTCTCATGACACGACGGGTCTTAACGTCGATTTGGTCTCAATGGGCTACAGAAGTCACGCCTCTTGGTTTCCCGGGGAAACCAAAGTTTTCCCTTGCCCATGATTTCACAAACAGAGGGTCTGATGCTACGGGTCGGACGGCAGTCAACCGGCCAACTCTGACGTAATATCACTCCACTCCGGTCTGGCCGCGGTCCATTTGAGCGTTTGTGCACGGGCCAGAAATCGATCCTTGTCCCTGCGGAACTCCAGCACCCCGTCCATGATGTACTTGACATTGTTGAGGCTCTGGTCATCGAAAGTCCCGTCTTCCACCACAAAGATGGTGGATACACCGGCAAAGCTGCCGGCCCGGGCCATGTAGGCCAGAAAGCGTTGGATGTATGGCAGGTCAAAGTTGAGAAAAAGACTTGATATAGAATCAATCACTCTGCGAGCGCTGCTGTCTTGTTGATCCGTCTGACCTACCGATGCGCCCGCCTCGGCGATCAAAGTCGATAGATCCGAAAGGTCCAGAGAGCCTCTTATGGCAAACTTTTCCGGGGATTGGGCCTTCCCGCCACAGGAGTAGGCGTCCACGAAGCACATGCGATTTTGTGACTCGTGGGTTGCAAGGTTGGGGCTGAATTTTGCCAGCTCCTTTCGCACAAACGAAGGGTTGTCATCGAGGCAGATAAACATTCCGCTCTCACCCTTTTCCAGTCCTTGGCCTAAGAACTGACGCGCAAACCTCGATTTCCCGCAACCCAACTTGCCCGTAACGAGGATGTTCGATCCCTGGGGCACCGCACCGAGAAAAGGGACGGCAATGGTGTCACCGTCGGGTGTCGCCGATGTGAGTGGAGCGCCCCGCCCCAGAACAACCAGTTCCTCCTGCGGTGTAGACACTTGTTCTTTGATGTCCTCTCGGACGACGGTGGGTTGAGGTGCATCCGGCGGTGGAGCCGACGGTTGGGAGGGTTGCACAGGGGGCTCCGAGAAAACGTTCGGCTGTTGCACCTGAGGTGACGGTTGCTGGGGCTCCGGTTTTGGGGGCTCTTCCAGCGGTGGCGGTGGTTGAAAGGTCGAAGCCGGTGGTGGCGTTGGGTTAAACGTCGGCGTGGCTTGCTCGAAAGACGGCGTCGGATTGAAAGTGGTTTGTTGAGACGGGTTCCCTTGGACCATTTGTTGTGCCGACAAGGTGACCGGTTCCGCTGCTCTGTTGGCCGCCCGACGTTCCACTAGGCTTTTGACCTTCGCTTTGAGCACCTTCAGGGGGAAAGGCTTTGTCAAATAGTCGTCCGCGCCCACGTTATACCCTTTGATCTTCTCATCGTCTGTGGCTAAGGCCGTAAGCATGATGATTGGGGTCAATGCGAACTGCGGTAGCTCCCTAAGGGTGCGGCAGACCTCGTAACCGTCCACTTCGGGCATCATCACGTCGAGAATGATCAGATCGGGGCAGTTTTGGGGGATCATGGCGAGGGCATCCCTGCCGTTGTAAGCGCAGTTGACTTCGTAACCCTCCGTGCCCAGCGCCATCTGGTAGAGCTCACAGAAGTGCTGATCATCTTCAGCAATAAAAATTTTCTTGGCACCTGCCATGGCTTGACCCTAAAGAACCTGCTTCAGTGTAANNGTGTAATCCCTTTCTCTTTGTGAATATTGAACTGGTGTTCCACGAGATCGATCGCTGTCCCTCGCATCTTGCGCACCAGAAGTGTTCGGCTCAGCCGCTCACGTATGCGGCAGACGTTTAACTCCACCACCCCCGCAACCATATACTCTTCGACCCCGAGTCCGCCTCCATTTGCTGTAGAGTTGTACGAGGTCAACAGGTTGGTGGTTCCCATGTGGTCTTGAAGGGCGTGGACCAGACTGCGCGCGTGTTCCTGAGTCGTCGAGGCTGAGTCCGTGGAGCCGATCAAAGGGCATACGGGATCGATAACGACCCGTGAGGCTTCCATTCTCTTGACGTAGTTCGCCAGATCTCCAACTGTTTTCGCCACATCCACACCGCCGGATCTCACGGGACCGCCGCGACCGGTGAAATAGGGTGACGCATCGAGGATCAGCAACCGTTTTTCCTCCATGAATTTCAATAAATTCCAACCCAGGGTTGCTGCCTCTTCCACAATATCTGAAGGTTTCTCATCCACAGCCACGTAGACGGCTTTCTCGCCTTTCATCAGTCCGTTCAGCACAAACTGGACGCAGAAAATGGTCTTCCCCGTGCCAGGCTCGCCAGTGACCAGATAGGATTTACATGCAGGGAACCCACCTCCGATCAGAGGATCAAGGCCAGGGATGCCCGTGGAGACCCGTTTTTTCTCCATTTATTAATAAGTTACCAAAATCCGTCCCCCCTTGTAAAGTTTATGTTGCAACGGTCTGCAGGTGACGCTAGAATCACCCGTCGTGCCATTTCCGCTCAGAAAAAACATTGCTGCCATCGCTGGGTATACGCCGGGGGAACAGCCGCAAGTTGGTGAATTTATTAAACTAAATACCAACGAAAACCCCTACCCCCCTTCCCCCCGTGTTCTTAGTGCCCTGCGCCGGGCGGTGAACCCCTCGCTGCGACTCTACCCGGCCCCATTATCCGACGGGCTCCGAAACCTGGCAGCCAATGTCTACGGGGGGGGTGCCGACAACGTTCTTGCCGGCAACGGATCCGATGAGCTGCTTGCGATTTTGGCTCGTTGCCTAGTGGGTAAGGGTGATCGAGTCGTCTATCCGGTACCCACCTACACGCTTTACGATACTTTGATCGCCATTCAGGAGGGGGAAAAGGTCGCCGTGGAATTTCCCCCGGATTTTACTTTGCCGGAACAGATCTTTTCTGAATCCGGTAATCTCACCATCGTGGCCAATCCCAACTCTCCGTCAGGTACTCTCGTACCCTTGGAACAGATTGAGCGACTGGCCCGGGCCGTATCGGGAGTGCTGGTTGTTGATGAGGCTTATATTGATTTTGCGGAGGGAGACAACGTATCCGCGATCCAGTTGATTCCTCGTCATTCCAATTTGGTGGTGCTGCGGAGCTTTTCCAAGGCCTTTTCCCTGGCAGGTATGCGGGTGGGGCTTGCCTTTGCACCCGAAGAGATCATTCAGGCCATGATCAAGATCAAAGACTCTTACAATTTGAATAGCTTGAGTCTCGTTTCCGCTACCGCTGCCTTGAATGATCTCCCGTGGATGCTCCGGAATGTTAAACGAGTACAGAGGACACGAAAGAGATTGACCCAGTCGTTAAAAAAACTGGGATTTACCGTTTATCCGTCGCAGGCCAACTTTATTCTGGTGCGCCGGCATGGAGAAAACCTCAGGGGAATTTACGAAGAGCTCAAAAGACGAAAGATTTTAGTTCGCTACTTTGACTTGCCGGCGCTTCGTGACACCTTGCGGATCACGGTGGGGACTCCTCAGGAAACCGACGCCTTCGTGCGGGAGCTAAAGGTCATCGTGGAGTCTATGTAGAGGTCTTAGTTTCGATCCCTAGCTCTTTCGAGCTTCTTCCAGCCTAACCTTAACGATTCGTTGCCCTTCCATATCCACGATGGTGAGCCTGTAGCTTTCATGCTCAACCCTCTCCCCCCCTCTGGGGATCCGTTTCAATTTGGCCAGCACAAACCCCGCGAGGGTGCGGTAATCGGGTGAGTCTTCCAAAGGTATTCCGTAGTCTGACCTCAGGTCTTTTAGCAGTGCAGACCCCTGAATGACCATGGATCCATCGGGCAGCCGCTCCACGGGCCCCTTCTCCTCCCGATCGTACTCATCGCGAATTTCGCCGACAATTTCCTCCACCAGGTCCTCGATGGTGGCGAGGCCCTCCACTTCCCCAAACTCATTGACGACGATGGCCATAGCGATTCGCCGTCTCTGCAGGTCTTTTAAAAACTGGCTGATGGGAAGCGATCCCGGTACGAAGAATGGCGGATGGAGATGGTTGCGGATCTGGAACGGTTCTTTCTCTTGCAGAGCACGGATGAGATCCTTGTTGTAAAGAATACCAACCACTTTATCCATGGTCTCTTCGAATACGGGGATCCGCGAGAAACCGCTTTCCACGAAACTCCGCATGACCTCCTCCGGAGGGGTCTTGATGTCGATGGCGTGAATTTCCGTTCTCGGCACCATGACAGCTTTAACCGGGGTGTCGACGAACTCGAAGACGCTATGGATCAATTCTTTTTCCGTCTCGTCAAAGATTCCTTTGGCGGTGCCTTCCCGAATCAGGGACTTCACTTCCTCTTCAGAGACAAAACTGGCGCCGGTGGCATCCTTTCCACCGAAGATCCACAGGAGGAGGTTGCTGGAGCCGGTTAGGATTTTTACCAAAATCGAGGTGAGCCGGGAGAGCAGGTCGATGGGTCGAGCCACGAAAAAAGCGATGTGCTCCGAAAACCTCAGGGCCAAGGACTTGGGAAAGAGTTCCCCCAGGACGAGAGAGAAATAAGCGATGGGGAGTGCCACGGAGAGGATCGCCAGGGATTCACCCCACTCTGCAATCCATGGCAAATCCTGGGAGGCGAATATCGGAGTCAAGTACTGGACGGCTGCGGCGCCGCCGATGGCCGAGGCAAGGGTCCCCACCATGGTGATGCCAATTTGGACCGTGGCCAGGAATCGATCCGGGTCGTTTTTCAATCGCGCCACCGCGGCGGCTGACCGGACGCCTTTTTCTAGAAGGGCGTCGATGCGTGTCTTTCGCGTGGCAATGATCGCGATTTCCGACGCCGCGAAAAAGCCATTCGCCAATATGAGGGCGAAGATGAGAACGACTTCAAACCAAAAGCTTTCTAGGAACATAAAGAGAACTCCTACCCTTTCCCTATACGCTAGGAATTAAATCCCGTGCCAGTAAGGTAACGATGGGGCCGCACCGCGCGCAGCGTGTATAGCTTCCGGAGTATTCCACTCCCCAGCTGCGCGTTGAGCCTCCCTTGGCTCGGGAAAATCGGAGAGAGTCGAGAGGTTATGAGTCACTAGTGGGTGATGGGGGACAACCGTTAGATCTCGAAAGACCATGGAGTATGGGCAAAACAAATCAACCGATACATCCTGCGGGGAGCGCTCCAGGGCCTCTTGATCCTGTGAGTGATTTGCCGCTTTGTGCTAACGTTGAGTGGAAACTTCCTGTGAAATTTGGCACACCGATAGTCATCATCTGGCATACGATAGACCTCTTCTTGGGTGTAACCCCTATCAATAAACTCTATGACCATGAGGAGAAAATTACAAGTCCCTCTTCCCAGGCGCCGAATCTATAAAGTAGGATGACCCGATGAGTTCGAGAAAGGCAACGACGGAAGGGCTATTTTCCACTCGCCAAGGTGCCCCTCCCATTCCCGGGGAAAGCTCAACTCTTCAGGGCACGATTGCCAAGGTGACATTCCAAAGCCCGGATGGTCGTTATACGGTACTACGCCTGGAAGTGGAGAATTTTCAGGATGTGACCGTCGTGGGAGAGATCTTCCCCGTGAGCGAGGGAGAGGAAATCAGGGTTTCCGGCACCTGGAAAATCCACCCCCGGTACGGTCTCCAGTTTCAGGTTGAACAATGGCAGAAAGTGGAACCTGCCACCCTGGCGGGTATCGAAAGGTATTTGGGTTCGGGTTTGATAAAAGGACTCGGGCCCGCCTATGCTCGCCGGCTCGTGGAAGCCTTTGGTCTCGACACCCTTAGGGTGCTTTCCCAGGAGCCCCATCGGCTTCTGGAAGTGGAAGGGATCGGCAAAGGCCGCTGGCAAAAAATTATGCAGGAATGGGCCAAACAAAAGGGCATGCAGGAAGTCATGGTCTTTCTGCAAGGGCATGGCGTCAGCAGTTCCCTGGCCATGAGGATCTATCGCGCCCTTGGACCTCAAACCATTGCACAGGTGAAGGACAATCCTTACGGACTCGCGGAAGAAGTGTTTGGCATCGGCTTTGTGATCGCCGACCGCATCGCGGATGGGTTAGGGATCAGGGGAGATTCGCCGCTGCGAGTGCGGGCGGGTATCCTTCACATTCTGTCCAGACTCGCCGAGCAGGGGCATTGTTATATTCCCTTGGACGCCCTGAAGACCCACACGGTTTCCCTGTTGAGCATAGACGAAGCCATAATCGATGGGGCCATAGGCGAGCTGGTTGCGGAAGGCAAGATTATCAAAGAGGCGGGGACCGAGGAATCCAGTCGAATCTTTCCGCGCCTTCTTTTTCAGGCAGAAAAGAACGTTGCGGCGTCCATACGTCGGTTGCTCGCGGAGCCTTCGCTTCTCACACCGGTCAAAATTGCTCGGTTGGAAGAGAACCAACAATCCGTAGATCTGCTGCTGGAGGAAAAGCAGCAACAAGCCATCCTCCAGGCATTGCACCACAAGGTATCCATCATTACCGGTGGGCCAGGAACGGGAAAGACCACGTTGCTGAGCCATCTCCTGACCCTCTTCAAACATGGGAATGTTTCCTTTGTCCTGGCTGCGCCCACGGGCCGGGCCGCAAAAAGAATGGGAGAGATGGCGGGGGTGGAGGCGAAAACGATCCACCGACTCCTGGAATTCAATCCCCGGGGCGGTGGATTCCAACGGGACGAGGAGAGTCCATTGGAGGTGGACGTGGTGATCATTGATGAGGCCTCCATGGTGGATCTTCCCCTCATGGATCATCTGCTGCGGGCGATAAGGTCCCAAAGCCACCTCATTCTCATCGGCGACGTTGATCAACTCCCATCCGTCGGCCCCGGCAACGTACTCAGAGATCTCATTGAATCCAAGGTTGTGCCGGTGGTAGTGCTGGAGCATATCTTTCGCCAGGCGGGAGAGAGCCTGATCGTTGTCAATGCCCATCGCATCCTTCAAGGGGAGGAGTTACTGTTAGACAGCGACAAGCCGACGCCTGATTTTGTCTTCGTTCAACGCGAAACCCCGGAGGAAATCCTCGAGACCCTGAAACAATTGGTCAAAGAGCGCATCCCGCGATTGTTTCACGATCGCCCCAAGCGTGGAATACAGGTGTTGACCCCCATGAACAGGGGAGCCTTGGGTACCATCAATCTCAACCAAGAGCTCCAGGAGCTTCTCAACCCCGAGGGAAACTCCGTGGAAAGGGGAAGATGGGTTTATCGTATCGGAGACAAGGTGATGCAGCTCAGGAACAACTACGAGAAGAATATTTTTAACGGAGACCTGGGACGTATCGAGAGCATGGACCTTGCAACGGAAAAACTCAAAGTCAACTTTGAGGGCAGCCTCGTGACCTACGATTTCGATGAGCTGGACGAGATGAGCTTGGCCTACGCCACCTCCGTCCACAAGAGTCAGGGTAGCGAATATCCCGCCGTCGTGATTCCGCTGCACACTTCTCACTATCCGATGCTACACCGGAGCATTCTCTACACCGCCGTTACGCGGGGAAAGGAGCTGGTTGTGCTGGTGGGCAGCAAGAAGGCGGTATGGATGGCCATCCGAAACCTACGCGAAGAGCGTCGGTTCACAGGATTGAAGGATAAATTGAGGGAAGCCGTCTGAATCGTGAATAAAGTTCCAGCGAGACGGACCCGTCAGCCTGCGATCATCCGTTTTTGCCTTTACCGCCGCTTGCATCAATTCGTGAGGAAATTATTCGACGGCTAAGTGTTCCGTTGATGGTATAAAGGCGGCAGCCCAGCACTTCCAACGCCTAAAAATCTATTTGTGTCGATGTCTTAGGTAGGTTGACCCCTGTTTGCTTATCGGCTATGCAAGCATGGATGGTAGAGCGTGTCTTTGAGGATTGTCGTCATGGTAAGCTATTAAGTCGAGACGAATCCCTCGTCTTATCCAAAGTGGACGGTGACGAGTTGTCCTCGATGCTCGATGTCGCAGCGGAACTGCGTGACCGGCATAAAGGCAAAACCATTACGTTTTCCCCCAAGGTCTTCATCCCTCTGACAAACCTCTGTCGCGACTTTTGCGGCTACTGTACGTTTCGGAAGGCGCCCCATGAACCTGGGGCCAAAACCCTTGGTGTCGATGAGGTGCTACGGATCGCCCTTCAGGGAAAGCAATTGGGATGCACGGAGGTGCTATTCAGTTTGGGCGATAAGCCCGAGGCGCTTTATCCGGAGATGAAGAAGCTCTTGCGTGGGTTGGGTTTCAAGCGGACCCTGGATTATCTCTGGGAAGCTTGCCGGGTGGTTCTTGAAGAGACGGAAATGCTTCCACACTCGAATCCCGGCATCATGGGACGCGCGGACCTCCAGAGACTCAAAGAAGTCAACGTCAGCCTCGGTTTGATGCTGGAGAGCACGAGCCCAAATTTATCGTTGCCGTGGGGCCCCCACGCCAATGCGCCGGATAAAAAACCCGAGCTTCGTTTGCGGACCCTCCGGCAGGCGGGGGAGCTCCGTATCCCGTTCACGACAGGTATCCTCATCGGCATCGGTGAAACCTGGGAGGAACGTATCGATTCCCTTTTTGCTATTCGTGACCAGCACCAACGTTACGGTCACATTCAAGAGGTGATCATTCAGAATTTTCGCTCAAAGGTCGGTATCCCAATGTTTTCCCATCCTGAACCGACCCATGGAGCTATGTTGAAAACGATCGCCCTGGCTAGACTCATTTTTGGTGGCGAAATGAATATTCAGGCCCCTCCCAATCTCACCTTGGATAATTTTCAAGACTACATCCGCGCTGGGATCAACGACTGGGGCGGGGTTTCCCCCCTGACTCCTGATTTCATCAATCCAGAGGCTCCTTGGCCTGAACTGGATGTTCTTGGACGGAGGACGGCGGAGGCGGGATATCAATTGAGACCACGACTTCCCCTCTATCCGGAGTTTTTCCGGAACAATGATAATTTCGTCTCACCGGCGTTGCTGCCCTATTTGGAAAAGCAAAGCGGGGAAGATGGCTTGATTCGAAACGATGAATTTCATGCCGGCATTGGAAACATTATTTGAATACGAGAACCCCGCAGCGCGGCTGGGGGAACTTTTCCCGAGTATCAGCCCCACGGTAGCGCGTGTCTTGGACAGAGTCCTGGAGGAAAGGGAGGTCTCCGAGGAGGAAGGGGTTATTCTCTCGAAAGTCGAAGGAGAGGAATTGGGTGCGTTGATTGCGACGGCCGATCTTCTTCGCCAGCGCAAGGTCGGGGACCATGTGACCTATGTGGTCTGTCGCAACATCAACTTTACCAATGTTTGTTACGTTGGCTGCAAATTCTGTGCATTTAGTACAGGACCCAACCATCAAGATGCATGGAGCTACTCCCTCGATGAAGTGGCGAGAAGGGCGGCAGAGGCCTGGAACAAGGGAGCGACGGAAATCTGCATGCAGGGGGGCTTGCCGCGGGGCATGGGGCCGACTTATTACCGGGAGCTTCTAAAAGCCATTCGAACCGAAGTGCCGAGGATCCACATCCATGCCTTTTCACCCATGGAGATTACCTATGGTGTGGAATTGACCCGTCTCCCGCTTACGGACTATCTCACCCTGCTCCGTGACTCTGGCCTCAACAGTTTGCCGGGAACCGCCGCTGAGATTCTTGACGACGACGTCCGTAGGGTGCTTTCGAAGAATAAGGTCAGCGTCGATCAGTGGGTGAGGGTGATCACCGCCGCCCATCGACTGGGGATTCCCACCACTTCGACCATGATGTACGGACATCGCGAAACGGAGCGTCATTGGGTGAGACATATGCTCCTACTCAGGGAAATCCAAAAGGAGACGGGTGGATTCACCGAGTTCGTCCCCCTGGGTTTTGTTCATACCCACACCGCTCTTTATCAGCAGGGATTGGCCCGCCCCGGGCCTACAGCCGAGGAGAGCATTCGAGTCCACGCTTTGGCCCGGATTCTGCTAAACAATTTTATACCCAACATCCAGGTGTCCTGGGTCAAGATGGGACGAGAGTTGTCTCAGCTTTGTCTCCGAGCTGGAGCCAACGACTTCGGTGGGACTCTGATGGAGGAGAGCATATCCCGCCTGGCGGGTTCCCAGGAAGGCCAGATGATGTGGCCTTATGAATTCCGCCGGTTGATTTCGGAGATCCATCGTATCCCCGCCGAGCGATCTACGACCTACAATATCATTCGAAGCTGGCCAGATTCCGAATCGCTGCCTACCGCAGGTGCCGTCGAAGATGGACGGCCGGGGCTTAATGTCCCATAGGCCATGTGAGTGATCGGTGATGATTGTTGTCCTTACGGGAGGGACGGGAGGAGCAAAGCTTCTCCAGGGTCTCAACTCGGAGATGAAGTCCGAGGAGCTGTTCATCATTTGCAATACCGCAGATGATTGCGTGATGCAGGGACTCCACGTTTCTCCCGATCTTGATACAGTTACCTACGCGTTGGCTGGCGTCTTAGACCCGTCAAAAGGTTGGGGGATCAAGAATGATTCCTTTACCGTTCTTGAATCGCTAGGACGGTTTGGGGACGAGACCTGGTTCCGGCTGGGGGATCGGGATTTGGCCACCCATATCACCCGAACCCGTCTTTTGCGCGACGGAATGAGTCTCTCAGAGGCCACGCGGAAGATTTGTCAGGCTTACGGTGTCGAGACCGCGGTGGTGCCTATGTCTGACAATCGGGTGGAGACCAAAGTCGTGACTCCAAACGGGATCCTATCCTTTCAAGAGTATTTTGTCCGGAATCATTGGGCCGACGAATGCGAGAGCATTTTGTTTGAAGGTGCAGAAACGAGCCGGCCGGCCCCGGGCGTGCTGGAGGCCATCGAAACCGCAGCCGCTGTGGTTCTCTGTCCGAGTAACCCTGTAACCAGTATCGGTCCCATTCTGGCGGTACCGGGAATTCGGGAAGCATTGAGGGACACGGAAGCCACGGTAGCCGCTGTCAGTCCTTTGGTTCAGGGACGGCCATTCAGTGGCCCAGCCCACAAATTCATGGCCTCCCGCGGGTTGGAAGTGTCGTCCTTTGGCATTGCACAGGCGTATCAGGATTTTCTCGACGTATTGTTTATTGGCACCGAAGACGGTAGCCTCGTGACCCGTATAAAGGACCTGGGAATTCAACCTCTGGCAACCTCCATTCAATTGGACTCCGTGGAGGAAAAACAACGCCTGGCAAGGGAGCTTTTGAACACCGTATGAGGACGTCGGTACTGATCCCCGCCAAAGGTTTTGCCTACGCGAAGCAGCGCCTGGCTCAGGATATCAGCCCTTTTGACCGTGAGGTCCTGGCGGAATCCATGCTGCGCCACGTGCTTGAACAGGTGGGGAGCGCTCGGGGCATTGAATCCACTTATGTGGTAACCGCGAGCGATGAAGTTATCCGACTCGCATTATCGCGAGGTGCCCGGGTGATTCGTGAAAAGAGCGAGCGGGGCGAGACGGAAGCCGTCACCTTTGCCGTGGCGGAAATGAAGCGGAACGGTGTCCAATCGGTGCTCATTCTTCCCGGCGATCTCCCACTGCTACGCGCAGCCGATGTGGAGGCGCTCGTTCATCGAGTCCCCGAAGTGACCGCTTCTGTGCCGTTTGCCTTGCTCACTCCTTCACGGGATCGGATGGGAACCAATGCCCTATTGCTGTCACCACCGGATGCCATTACCCCCCGCTTTGGTTTTGATAGTTTTTGCCATCACTTGAGTGAGGCCGCCGCTAAAAGGCTCCATATTACGGTCCTGGAGAACGAACGCATCGCTCTTGATGTCGACTACCTTCAGGATTTAGAAGCCTGCCGATCGTCCAACGCAGACCATCCCTTCGCAAAAGCTCCTTCTGAACGGTCCGTGGTTCCATGAAAAAACTGGAAGTCATTGGCCTGGAAGGAATCGGGGAGGTGCGGCTGGGGTGCCCCATCGGGGAGATGATCCGCGATGCGTATCGTCGGGAGGGGTTAACGGTGGAGCCGGGAGACGTGTTGGTAGTGGCCCAGAAGATTGTATCCAAGGCCGAGGGAAGGGTGCTCCGTTTGAGCGAAGTGATTCCTTCGGCACGAGCCGTGGAGCTGTCGACTAAAACCGATAAAGACCCAAAGTTGCTGGAGGTGATCCTGGGAGAAAGCCGCAGGGTCATCAAGATGGCAAGGGGAGTCCTGATCGTTGAGACCCATCATGGCTTTGTTTGCGCCAATGCCGGAGTGGATCTCTCCAATGTGGGGGTTGATCAGGTGGCTCTGTTGCCCGAGGAGCCAGACCGTTCGGCTGAAAACATCAGAGAGGAGATTCGAAACCTTACGGGAGTGGCCCCGGCTGTCGCGATCAGCGACAGTTTTGGTCGTCCCTGGAGGCTGGGAACGACGGAGGTGGCCCTTGGGGTGGCAGGAATAAAACCGTTGAGAGATGATCGAGGTAAAAAAGACAGCTATGGATACGAACTCAAAGCGTCGGTACAGGCCATCGGGGATGAGCTTGTTTGCGCTGCGAGCCTGGTGATGGGGAAAAGGGACCGGATACCGGTGGCATTGGTTCGTGGTTTGACGGCAGATCCGGGGTCCGGATCAGGCCGGGACCTGCAGAGACCTGAGGAACAAGATTTATTTCGCGGTGATTGAGGTGTTCAATGGAAGAACAGATTTCCGTGGCGATTGTTGGTGGGACAGGTAATTTGGGGACAGCCCTGGCGCAACGGCTCGCTTTTCCCGGGGTCAAGGTGCTGGTTGGCTCCCGTGATAAGGAAAAGGGCAGGGCGGTAGCGGATTCTCTCACCCGGTCGCTAGGGAAGGGAACCTTCGAGGGCGCCAGCAATCGTGACGCTGCAAGAGTGGCGGATCTGGTGGTCATTGCGGTCCCCTATGAAGGGCACGCTCCAATGCTTACGGAGCTAAAGGCGGAGCTGCAAGATAAGACGATCGTCGATGCGGTGGTTCCGCTGAATAAGGGCAAGCCGTTCACACCCCCGGCGGGTTCCGCCCTTCTGGAAGCGCAGAGCATCTTGGGTCAGGAAACCCGGCTGGTGGGAGCACTCCACAACATCTCTGCCGTGGACCTGCAACATCCCGGCGCACCCTTAGGCGATGTTTTAGTGTGCGGGGATCACGCTGACAGTAAAAAGAGTGTTATCGAATTTCTTGGAAAGATCGGAGCACAAGGTCTCGATGCAGGGCCGGCGAGCAACGCATATGTCATCGAGGGGCTTACGGGTGTATTGATCCAAATCAACCGAAAGTACAAATCCAAGCACGCTAGCATCAAAATTACAGGGATCGGGGAACGGTAGAAGTAAGCAGTTAGCAGTGTGCGGTAAGCAAATCGAAGATGGAAAATCGAGGATAGAGAATCGAAAAAGGAAGCAGCAAAATTACGTACAGTGGACAGGCAGACATCCGGCTATGGCTTTACCGCGGGCTGCCGATTGCCTACTGCTCACTTCTGCTAGCGCTTTGCGCTAGGCTCTTTGCTGATTATGTGGCGGGTACGGCCTGAACTCCAGCGCTGGTCACCACCCACCGATCTTCCAGTTGAGCGTCCATGGCGCCGTTGAAGGAATTGCTTCCCGCCCCCTTGGCGCGTTCGATCCAGCCCTGGGAGCTGAGATATTCGATAAATCTTTCAGTGGCATCGCTGTGGTTCTTGATCACGGAATTGAGCTCGGAATATTGGCCCCGCCATTGGGTTTCCGTCTCGATGTAGTTCTGAATTCGCCACTCATCGAAGGTGTCCGACCGGCCATCGGGCCCGATAGCCATGCTCAGTTGTTCGCCGGATTTTGAATTGTAGAAATCAACACCCCAACCGCGGAAAACATACATCCAATCCGGAGACTTCTTAAGATTGCCAAAGTGATTTTGCTCTTTCTTGAGACGGATCTCCAGCCCCTGGAACAGCCATTGGCTGGTGGGGAGGCCTTCCTGAGCGGCACAGTTCTCCGCCAGCTCCTTTGATCGATTCGATAGCTGGTAACAGGCTTGAAGAAATTCCGCCGCGTGAGCTTTTAGCACTTCGTCGGAGAGGTTGGGTCTTAGAGTCAAGACCAATCTTAGACCGTTACTGATTTGGCTGTGGGTAAAGGGTTTGGTGATGTACCCATCAGCGCCCATCCCGTAACCTCCGGATACGTCTTCGTATTTGTCCAGTGACGTGAGCAAGATGATAGGAATGGAAGAGGTATCGGGAGACTCTTTCAATCGCGTCATCACCTCGTCACCGCCCATTTCCGGCATATTCCGGTCGAGGATAATGACATCGGGTTTACTTTCCTTGATGGAGGCCATAGCTTCAATGCCATTGTTTGCAGAGGACACGCAAAAGCCCTCTTTTTCCAACATCATGCTAACGATATTAATAATATCGGGTTCGTCATCCACAACCAGGATTTGTTTTTTCGGGTCCATAATTAAAACGCTACGCCTCCTCTTTTATCCTGTCAACTGCTCGAAGTTCACTGAGCATGGGCCAAAGGTGCATAGTTTCAAGCCCTTGCCCGGTTATTGACCAGCTCGATTTTGTAACCGTTGGGATCCTCGATAAACGCAATGGGAGTCTGACCATGCTTCATGGGACCCGGCTCCCGGACGATTTTTGCGCCTTTGCTACGAAGCTGGTCGCATGTCTTGTAAATGTCATCGACGCCGATGGCGATATGGCCAAAGCCGTTGCCTAGGTCATATTCATGAGTATCCCAGTTATAGGTTAACTCCAGTACGCTATGGTCCGCTTCGGAGCCATACCCGACAAAAGCCAGGGTAAAGCGTCCGGAGGGATACTCCTTTTTTCTAAACAGCTTCATGTTTAATAAATCGCAATAAAACTTGATGGACTCTTCTAAATCATTTACTCGGATCATTGTGTGGCGAATCATTTTGGCCTCCTCGCTTTAGTAAAAGTTCTCCAAGCTTATTACGAGGATGTGAGCCGGGCAAGAGGTGTTTCCGCGGCCAATCAATGATCTATTCAACGGCGTTCAGTTAGAGTAATTCACTCCTTGTGTGCAAAAGCTGTTGATAACTTCCCTTACCTATCCGTCACAAGCTGATAATTGGCTGGCAACAGCTCTTTGCTCATTTTGTATTCCAAGAAAGTTTCTTACAAATAATATGTTAGCGAACTTTGACTCAATGATGACCCAAGTTTCTTGTCGGTTTAATCGCCCTTCTCCATGGCAGCCAGGAAACTACCCAGTCGGGATTTGCCTGGCGATTTGTCCTGCTGTTTCGGAGCGACCTTGTCGAGTTCTTTGACTTTTTCCGGGATGGATTGTTTGATCATCTTTACTTCCATCTCCCGAGCTTGGAGGATCAGGTTTCGCTCGTGGAGCTCAGCTCTGAGCCCTTCCAGCTCCGCTTCCGCCGCCTGTCTCTGAGCGTCGTCGCTCTGCAGGTGCGTAAGCATTTCTTCCTTTTGCTTCAACTCCGTCTCCAGCTCAGAGATCTTTCCTTTCAACGTTTCTTCCAATTCCCTAGCGTTCGCCTCCCTTGATTGCCAGGATTCTTCTTTGTCCGTGAGTTCGGCTTGCAGGGCCACGGCTCTAGCCTCCAGTTCCGACGTATTGTCCATGGACTCATTGTCCTGGCCGGCGAGCATTTCTTCTCTTTGCTGGAGTTCACTCTCCAGCTCTCCAATTCTGGTACCCAGGGATTGCTCCAGTTGCCCGACTTCAGCTTCCCTTGCCTGCAGGGCCTGTTCCTTTTCCAGAAGTTGCGCCTCGAGGGAAGCCAGCTTTGATTCCAACTCGGTGAGATCCGTGTTGGATCCGCTGTCCTGCTCTGCTGTTAGCTCATCTCGTTGTTTGAGTTCGTTCTCCAGCTCTTGAATCCTGCTATTGAGGCTTTGCTCCGTCTGTGAGGCTTCCCATTGCCGGGTCCGGATCACCTCATCCCTTTCCTGGAGTTGCGCTTCTAGAACAGCGGCCCGGTCCTCCTGAATCGATAAGGCGCTGTCGGTCTGGTTTGTTTGGGCGGTCAGTTGCTCGTCTCGTTTTTTGACTTCGTTTTCCAGTTCCTGAATCCGGCTCTTTAGGGACTCCTCCAATTGTCCTACCTCAGTTTGATGGGTACGGAGCACGTCCTCTTTCGCCGACAGTTGTGCTTCCAAGGTTGCCGCCTTGGCTTCCAGCTCCGAGTAGTCGTTGTCGGAGGGTTCATTGTGCATGGCGAGCAGCCCGTCCTTCTGTTCCACTTCTTGCTGCAGGCTTTGAATCTGCGCGTTCAAGTTTTCCTCCAACTCCTTTAGCGCAGCCTCCTTCCGTCGAAGCACATCCGCCTTTTCCTCGAGTTGGGTTTCGAGCAGCGCAGCCTTCGCCTCGGCGTCGAATTTTTCTTCTTCTGATTGACGAACCTCGGTCATGGCTTTGGATTCGGCCTCTTTGATGGCCGATTCCATCTTGTCAATTCGTTGGAGCAGGGCCTTCCGCAAATTCGACATTTCCGGGCCCGCGGGCATGCGGAAGGGTGCCTTTTTTTCCGCCGATATGAACGGATATAGAATCAAAATGGCAATGACGAAGCCAAACAGGTGATAGGCAGCTAGCATGATCTGATCGCCATGGGTCATGGCAATGAGATCGGCCCGGAAGAGATAAAAAACCCAAAAGAAAATAAATAGATAAGTGACCAGGAGGCAAAGCTTCATCCTGTTCATCAGCATCAGGCAGCCAACGGCGCTGAGAAAAAGCACCATGTGCCACGTGGGGATGGCTAATTCGAAAAGAAGCAGATCTTGCATGGGTAGCAGGCTCCGGTAAAGGAACGCCCGAATCCCAAAATTATGCAATCACCGTGCCATGTTAGGGCCGAAATCTTTCCACCAGGAAAGCCCCTTCAGGAAGGGTAAATCATCAACCGGTCCGGTCACTCACGAGCGGAAATGCCGCAAAATGGCACAGGGAGTGACGGGACTGACTAATCTGTCAGTTGTTAGAAGGGTTTCAGCCGGAAGAGTGGGTGCTATTTGTGTTCAATGGAGCGGAAAAAATTGATCGGCGGCCGTTAATGTCTCTTGTCAATGTTGGTGAGGAAGGAGACCAAGCGAGACTTTCCAGGCTGACGCTTTGCCTGGCTCTGAATAATCTTTTCCAGTTCCCGGATTTTTTCCTGCATCGACTGTTTGATCATCTTGACCTCGGTTTCTTTAGCGCTCAACATGATTTCTCTCTCTTTGAGTGCCCTCTTGAGGTCATTCATTTCCGCCTTGTTGACGGCTGGTTTATCGGAAACAGTTTTCGGGGTTAATGATGTGTCGATGGTGACTTCTTCCTCTTCCACAACGTTGTCCAAAGTTACCACGTCCTCCTCCCGGAGGGTGACCAGGGCTTCTGATTCTCCACTCATGGAGGCCAATCTGGCTCTTAGCTCGTCCAGCTCGTTTTGAGAGGCCTCGAGCAGGGACTCCTTTTCCGTCAGTCGGTCTTCCAGGTCCTGAATCTCCGCGTTGAGGCTTTCCTCCAGCTGTTCCATCGTGGTCTCTTTGGCTCGAAGGGCTTCCTCCCGCTCCTTGATTTGTGCTTCTGTCTTGGAGGCGGTAGCTTGCGATGTGGATTTAAGACTCGCTAACTCTTCATTGCGTTGACCCAGGACGTTCTCTTTTTCCTTCAGTTGCTGCTCGAGATCGTTAATTTTTAGCGTCAGACCCATGGCTAGTTCTTTATGTTCTTCCAAGGGTGCCATCGCGGATTCCACCTTGTGGCTGAGTTCGGATATCTCGTCGTTTTGGTGCCTTAACTGGCCATCCCGTTCCGCGAGCTTTTCTTCCAGGTCCTTGATTTCGGCATTCAGACTCTCCTCTAGCTGGGCCATGGTCGTTTCTTTGGCTCTCAGGGACTCTTCCCGCTCTAGCAGTTGAGCCTCCGCCTGAACCTTGGCTTCCATGTCTGCCTTGAGAGCTGACAATTGCCCGTCCCGTTCCGACAAAGTGTGTGCACTTTCCTTCTGCCGTTGTTCAAGCTCGCTGACTTTCATGGTTAGGCCCCGAGCGAGCTCGCTCTGTTCAGCAAGGTTGCCGGTGAGTGTATCGACGCGCAGCTGGAGTTCTGAAACTGAATGTTCGCGCTGATCCAAAGCATCGCCTCTCTCTTTTAGCTGTTGCTCGAGGGTGGCAACCTTTTGTGTCGGGCTCTGGGTGTGCCCCTTGTGTTCTTCCAGGAGACCTTCTGCAGCCTGAAGTCTTTGTCTTAGCTCGGTGGTCAACTGTTCCCGCTGTTCCAGAGCATCGCCTTTTTCTTTTAGCTGTTGCTCAAGGGCGGTAGCCTTTTGTGTCAGGCTCTGGGTGTGCCCCTTGTGTTCTTCCAGGAGGCCTTCTGCAGCCTGAAGTCTTTGTCTTAGCTCGGTGGTCAACTGTTCCCGCTGTTCCAGAGCATCGCCTTTTTCTTTTAGCTGTTGCTCGAGGGGGGCGACCTTTTGTGTCAGGCTCTGGACGTGTCCCTTCTGTTCTTCCAGGAGGCCTTCTGCAGCCTGAAGTCTTTGTCTTAGCTCGGTGGTCAACTGTTCCCTTTGTTCCAGGGCGCTGTCTTTCGCCTTCAACTGTTGTTCGAAATCAGCAAATCTTAGTTTGAGCTCCTTTTCGACCTCCTTGTGGTCCTCTAGAATGCTCAGGGCGGCTTCTGCCTGTTGCTTAACCCGTGCCAGCTCCTCGTTGCTCTGCTTTAAATGGTCTTCGCTTTCGTTGAGACGGTCTTCAAGGTCCATGATCTCGGTGTTGAGGCTTTCTTCAAGGCGCTCCATGTTTGCCTCTTTAGATCGTAGTGCCTCACCACTCTCTCCAGAAGTCTCGATCTCATTGGGAGCCGTTGCCTCGGAACTCATGGAACAGGGCTCCGCCGCGAGAGATGGGGAAGGACACTGTGAAGGTTCGTCCACCGGTTCGGTCCCCATAGTGAAATCCGTGCCTTGCTCAGTTGAGGTCCCAAGTTGATGGCTCTCCGTGTCGATCTGCCGCTTGAGCTGGGAGATCTGGGATTCGCGTTGTTCCAAGGCTCGCTCTTTCTCGCTCAAGCGATTGGTCAGTTCTTGGAGCTCCGCTGTGAGACCTTCTTCGAAGCGCTGAAATTGGGTCTCCTTCGACAGCAATAGGTCTTCATTTTGCCGCAGCAACCCCTCCAACCTGGTGACCTTCTGGTCTGCTTCCAGCCTCAGCTGTTCGGATCTCTGCAATTCCGCTGAAGCCACGGATTGGGCCTCACGGAGGGCCGTTTCGAGTTTTTCGATTTGGCCGAGGAGTGCGGTTTTAAGGGCTAAAACGTCGCCTTCTAGGGAGGCGATTCGATGAGCTTCGTTGTCTTTTGAAGACTCCATAGAGGTCAAGGTTCCCTAACCATTCCCTAAGGGCGGTTCAGCTTAGTGAATAGGCTATTGGAAAGCAAGCCATATAAAGAGCTTATAAAGGATGATTCTAGCGAAAATCGTACCAAAGACTGTCACCGGGAAGGGGTAAGGAAATCAATGCCTTTATGTCCTTTAAATAACAAAAGAATACCAATCTGTGCATTCGTGTACAAAAATGTTCCCGAATGTGTTCGAATATTACCGAGTTGAGGAAGCCGGCTGCCGCGAACCGCTGGGCTGAATCAGTCTCCAACCGTCATTTTCGGTATACGCGATCCGGTTCAGACCACAGGGGTCCACGTGGAAAGAGCGGTATTCGTTTAGAGGCGTTCCAGTGACACGGCAGAGAATAGACACAAGAGGGAACTGGTGGCTCACAACCACTACCGTTTTATGGAGGTATTGACGTTTTATCTTCTCAATTCCACGCCAAGCTCGCTGATCAACGTCGGCAATGCTTTCGCCCCCCGGAATGGCAAGGTGAGCCGGTTTTTCACGCCAGGCCTGGATAAAGTCTCGATAGGAAGCGTGGATCTCATTGAAGGTCAGGCCTTCGAACTCACCGTGATCCAATTCGCGAAAATCGCTGTCGGTGATGACATTGAGTGAATGGGCCTCTCCGATGACCTGTGCGGTTTGATGGGCTCTTTTAAGGTGGCTCGAGAAAACGGCGTGGATTCTCTCATGGCTCAGTTGCCGAGCTATGGTTCGCGCTTGTTCAAGTCCTGTATCATTCAATTCCAGGTCCGTGAGTCCCTGGCACCGTTTCTCAAAATTCCAGAGGGTTTCTCCATGCCTGAGAAGGAAAATTTCCATCCTGCCATTCCTGTGGACCTCGTGGATAACCGGAAGATTGCTAAGAGGTGAGTTTCTCCGTTTTGATGTCTATCCGGGCTTGTGACTGGAGTCCTTCCACAAACTGAATCAACGCCGACTCTTGCCTCGCTTTGAGTGCGGCTTCCAGGAGGGTGTCCTTCTGATTTTCAAATTTCTCCATGTCCGCGGCCTGCTTATCCTTGAAGGCCAGGATGTAAACCGTATCTCTCACACGGTAAACTTCGTTTGCAACGGGCGACTGGGATGAAAGGGACAACCCGCCTATGGGTATTCCGTCCAGGACACCGATCCTCGGGATCTGAGTTGTGGAACGGATAAAAAAGCCGGTTTCGTTGACAGGGAAGTTGTGTTCTTTTGCCACCTTGTGAATGTCCTTTTTTTCCTTCAATTCTGATAGCAGGGACTCCGCCTTCTCGGTGGCCAGTTTCATGGCTTTCTGCTCTTTTACCTTTTTCGTTACGTCTCCTCGTATCGCCTCCAAAGCGGGGAGATGGGGTTCTTTTTTCTCCTTCAGTTTGATCAGATAGGCGGCCTTCTTTCCTTCCACTACCGGGCTCAATTCACTAGGGGTCAGGGCGAAGGAAGTGGTGTAAAAAGCATCCTCGGGACCAACGTCCTTCAAGCCCTCTTCCTCCCGGAAAAAGGGTGTGACCTTGGGCGAAAACCCCCTTTCCTTCGCGACCGTGGCAAGGGTTTTTCCTTCGAGGACCAAGCCCCGGTCGGTCTGGGCGGCTTGCACCGCTTGTTGCGTACCCCGGTCGGTCTTGATTGTTTGGATGATCTCTTGCTTTGCTTCGTCCAGAGTCTTGGTTTTCTCTTTTCTGGTTTCAACGCCTTTGAGAATGTGCAACCCGTTGGTGCTCTCCAGAACACCGCTGATTTCGTCCTTCTTCAGGCCAAAGGCGGTATCCTGGAGCTCCGGGAGAATGTCCTTGCTGGTTAGAAATCCCGTGTCCCCACCGCTGGTAGAGGAAAAATCGTCGGAATGATCTTTGGCCAGCTGGGCGAAGTCTTTCCCCTCTCGGGCCTGGGCGAGTATTCTTTCAGCCTTAGCTCGAATCTTTTCCTTTTGCTTGGGCCCCTTCGGTTCCGGGATCCGGAAATAGATATGGCGCAACCTCACCGCATAGGGTTGGTGAAATTTGGTGTCCCGGTTTTCCTTATAGTAGTCTTCGATCTCCTTGTCGCTGACCTTCACTTTGTCGGAGAAATGAGTATGAGGGTAGGCCACGTATTCCACGCTGACCTTTAAAGGCTCCTTGAGCTCCTCCTGATTTTGGTCGTAGTAGGTCTTGGTTTCCTCCGCCGAGGCGGTGGCATTTTGAACGAAGTTGTTTCTCCTCAATCGAATGAAGTTCAAGTTGACCTTTGCCATTTCCAGTTCGTACTGCTCTTTAATGTCGGCTTCGTTTACATGGACAGAGTCTCGAACGATGTCAAGCAGTTTGTTGATGAGGAGATCGTTCTTTCGGTCTTCTTCATACTCGCTGGGAATCACCCGGTTGAGGCGGAGAAGACGCAGGTAAAGGTTTTTGTCAAATTTGCCGTTGGTTTGAAAAATGGGAGTTTCGGCAATGGCGGTGGATAGCTCCTTGTCCGTCACTGTAAGTCCGAGGCGACGGGCTTCCTGAAGTAGGAGACGGGTCTGAATCATGTCCTGTAATAAGGAAAGCCGAAGGCTAACCTCGTTAATCTGCTGGTTGTTGCGATTGGCCCGAAGGGCCCTCGTGACCAGCCGATCCAGTTCGGAGGAACTGATCGCTTCCCCGTTGATGCTTGCCACGGTCCCGAGGGATGGGTCTTCTATCAAGCTACCCGTGCCGAAATAAAGGGACAACCCGAACGACATAATGCCTATAATAAACACGATTACCCATGATCTCTTTCTCTTACGCAAGAAATCCAGCATTTCAATTCTCCATGTGAAGTTTCGACCGGGTCATTTTTGAGGATATGAAATCCCAATGGCCAATGCAACATTGCGGCGGATGATACCCTTGACACCCCAAACGGCAGAACCTAAGATCCCACAAACGTTGAGACAAAGATCGCGATAGTCCATGGCATTTAGGGACAATGAAGCCAACTTGATTATTGGGAGACAAGGCATACGTCGATCTATTTCTGGTTATTTGAGTGGAGGATAAACCATGGCGACATGCAAAGCGGCCGTCTTTGTCGAGGTGGGAGAACCGTTAGAGATCCAGGAGTTTCCGATCCCGAACGTGGAGCCCGGGGGCGTGCTCGTCAAGATGGACATGGCGGCGGTGTGCGCTACGGATGTTCACAACCGTTACAGCCCCACCTGTCCCCGTCCGATGATCTTCGGTCACGAGAACATCGGCGTCATTGACCGCCTGGGAAAGGGCGTAGAAAAAGATGTCCTCGGTCAACCTTTGAAAGAAGGAGATCGGGTCATATTCCGCTCCACACCATGCGGGAGGTGCTTCAACTGTTCCATTGGTGAAAACTGTCAGGTGGTGAAAAACTATGGTTTTATAACTTCCGACCAACCACCGCACCTGCGGGGAGGCTTTGGTCAGTATCTCTATCTGGACCCGAGTCCCTGGCTGCTTCGAATCCCCGACACCATGTCCAACGACCGTGCTCTGATGAGCGTCATCGGTAATCACACCGTGCTGAACGGAATCGAGCGGATCGGTGGAATCAGTCTGTCGGACACGGTTGTCGTCCAAGGCTCCGGACCCATCGGTATGGGGGCGCTGACTCAAGCCAAAGCGGCGGGTGCCAATCGAGTCATCGTCATCGGGGCGCCTGCCTCCCGGCTGGAACTGGCCCGGGAAATCGGAGCCGACGACACGATCGATATCGACGAGTATCGCGACCCCAAACAAAGGGTGGCCAAGGTTAAAGAGCTGACCGGGGGCCGCGGTCCCGACGTGGTCATCGAATGCTCAGGCGGTAATACCGCCTTCCAGGAAGGCCTCGAGATGGTTCGAGTCGCGGGGAAATTTCTCGTGGTGGGCCAGTTGAGAGACCATGGACCGCAGCCGCCTCCGATCACTCCATTTCTTATTACGAGGAAGGTCCTGCGCCTTAACGGCGTCATATCCTCCAAGCCACACCATATCATTCGGACCGTGCAAATGATGAACCGGGTGGTAAAATATCCGGTGGAGAAACTGATCACGCACCGGTTTCCATTGAGCGACGTGAATGGTGCCTTCGAATCCCATGAGACCTTGGAGGCTATGGTTGCTGTGGTTTTGCCCAACGCCTGAGGTTTTGAGACGACATTCAGTTGAGGGGCGCTCTAGCCCGGCGGATCTTTCACCAATACGACGGAGGAGCGAATCTGTTTCTCGGCCACTGACCAGTATTTCCGAAGCAGGCGGTCTTTCTCCTCAACGGTCACTTGTGTGAATCCGTGTTTCTCATAGAAATGAATGGCCCAGACGGCGTCGGCCCAGGTACCCACCAGGATGGGACGAGCAGATTGAGCGAGTAGATGGGAAAGCAGTTTTCCCCCGATCCCTTGTTTTCGATGGGCCGTTAAGACATATGCGTGCCGGATCAACGTGACGTCCTGAATCTGTTGAATCCCCATAACCCCTATTAGTTCACTCTCGATTTCATACCCCCAGAAGACGACACCGTGGTCCATTTCCTGGTGAAGTTCACTCCTCGACATATAGGGTTCTTTCCAGCAATCGGCGGGTATGACGCCTCTGTAGGCCAGGGCGGCGTCATTGATGAGAAAATGGACGGATTCGAATTCCGCCGCTAAGCATTTACGGATCATGTGCCTGCTGGTTGTGAGCAGTCACCATGGAGCAACGCTGCAGGTAATTGACAGCCTAAAGGTTTAATAATAGATTCGCGGCTGCCATCCACGGAACTGCTAGGGAAACAAGGTTCCATCTTGTGATGTTTGATAGCAGGAAAGGAGATTCCTTTGCCACCTCTATTGCTAAGTGAAGACAATGTCCGATCGGTTCTGGACATGAAGGAAAACCTTGTCGCCCTCGAGAGCGCCTATAAGCAAGAGGCCATAGGTGCCGCATCCTATCGACCGAAGGCCACCGTCTATATCGGCGCGAAGCATGGACATGCCATGACTCACGTGACGAGCTTGGGAGGACTCAAAGATCCACCGGTAGTGGTCATCAATATCCGGTCCATGTTGCAAGCCACCAGTGAGACGCGGGATGTGCACAAACTGAAAGGCCCCGGTGGTACCTACATGTCAATGCTTTTTAGCGGCGAGACAGGAGCGTTGCTCGCCATGATGAGCAACGGAGATATCTCCTGGTTCCGTCACGCAGGCAGCGCAGGGTTGGCCGCGCGGGAGATGGCGCAACCCGATGCCAAGGTGGTTGGAATCCTTGGCTCCGGCAGCACCGCCCGCGCCCACGCGCTTGCCTACGCCTGTATACGGCCCCTTGAGTTGTTCAAAATTTATAGCCCCAGTCTCGAGCATCGAAATACTTTCTCAGAGTGGCTCAACCTGAAAACGGGGGTGCAGGTGAAATCCATGGACAACCCTGAAACCGTGGTCCGAGGATCGGCCATTGTAGCCGCCTGTACGTCCAGCCGATTTGAGCCGCTGGTCAAAAAAGAGTGGTTGGAACCCGGTGTTCATTTTACCGGCGTTCAAACCGGTGAAGGATCCATGGAGCTGGAACCGGACGGCATCAAACTGTTTCACCGCCTGGTGACCAGCTTCGACAGTGCGTCTAGTCATCACTTTACTGAACCCGGGCACAGCCCGCTCCGTACGGCCACGACCGACGAGATGCTGGATGTATTCAACGTCATTCCCAACCATCACACCTTGGCGGATGTCCTATCCGGCAAATCCAAAGGCCGGGAAAGCGTAGACGAGAGAAACTACTACATCAACAACGGGACCGGGGTTCAGTATGCGGCCACGGTTGCGCTGGTTTACAAAAAGGCCAAAGAGCGCGGTATCGGACAGGAGATGCCGGAGGAGTGGTTCCGGTGGTTTCAACGGTAGCGAAAAAGTGCAGGGATCAGCTCTTCAAATACCCCAGCTCCTCGAGTCGCTTGATGACGAGTGAGAGTTCCTGTCCGGGACTCTGCTTGGTGGAGTCAACGGTTAGATCGGGGTTCGACGGTGGCTCCCAGGGTTCCGTAACCCCCGGCACGGGATGGCCTTCCGTCACTGCCCTCTGGTAAATTCCTCTGTCGTCCCTTTCTTTACAGATCCCAATCGGGCAGTCCACAAATATTTCCACAAAGGAGCCGATCTCCTCACGAATCTGTTCCAGCGGAAGTCTCTCCGGCGTGATCCAGGGCACAACGGCAACGCCGCCACAGTGCGTAATCAACCGAGCAACGAAACCAAGCCGGCGCGTCATCTCATTTTTACCGCTCCGGTCGAAGTTTAAATCCGGCATCAACCGCGACTTGAGTTCCCCGTTGCTGGTAGGCTCCAGGAGAACCACGGGGAGCCCTAACTCAAGCAACCTCTTTTCAACCAATCGAGCCAGAGTGCTCTTGCCCGAGCTGGCCAGTCCCATGATCCAGACGGTAAAACCTTTTTCCTGCTCTCTCATGAGTGTGGGCGACTACCTGCATCTTTGTTCTGGCAATAATAATCCTTGTTAAGCGCCTCTCGTGTCCTCGCACCTAATGATTTGAAATCTATATGGGTGATTTGCGCATCGTGTGCATGGGGTAGGGCGATGCCTTGCCTACCTGCACCAGAGCGACGGCTTCTGAACCCTTAAACGGTCGAGACCTTTATTTCAAAGTGCTTTATCCAGTAATCCCCCGCATACATCTTCTCGGCGTTTTTCGCTCTGTCCTGGCGCTCGGGGCTTTTGGCGTAGTTATCCATATCCTCTTTGGTCTCCCACAAGGTGATGGAGATCCCCTCGTTGGGGTCTTCGACGCCACGCATCAGCCGCCGTCCTCGGAATCCTTTGATCTGGCGGGTCCGCGAAACAACCTGTTCATTATATTCTTTTTCGTACTCGTCCCACATGCCTGGCTTTATTTTTCCCCAAACAACTCTTGCGTACATAAATGACACCTCCTCGTAAACTTTTATTAACCCTTTGAGGCTTTACTAGGCGTTCATTCCCCAAAAAGCAAGGACTTTCACCACTCTCAAGCACCCGGTGATGCCCCTGTTAAGACCCCTCTGCAAGATGGATTCCACGCTGGACTAGTATTCCCAACGGCTCGGATCCTTACTGTACAGATGGGAAGGGAGCCACAAGACGCAGGCCTCCCTTGCTAATAATTTTGCCCTGTCTTATGTTATAGGCACTCAAACAAATGGCGAAATCAGATCAACACTCCTTTCAAACCATCAACGAAAATGTGGCCTTGCGCACCATCCTGGAGGCCACGGCAACCGAGGTTGGAGAGCGCTTCTTTACTGCACTGGTAGAAAATCTGGCCAAGGCATTAAACACCCACGGGGCGTGGGTTACGGAATATGACCGTGAGCACCGGCGGCTGCGGGCCATTGCTTTCTGGCTAGGAGGGGAATGGGTTCGCGATTATGAGTACGAGATCGCCGGAACCCCCTGCGAAAGAGTGGTCGAAAGCACCAAGGTGATTCATTATCCCGAAAACGTTATGGAGCTCTTCCCGGGAGATAATGACCTGGAAGCGACGGGGGCCGTTAGCTTTATGGGCACGCAGCTCATGGGAGTGGATGGCCGGGTCATCGGACATCTGGCAGTGCTGGATAAACGGCCCATGCCCGAGAGTCCTCGCGCCCTGGCGGTGCTACGGATCTTTGCATCACGCGCCGCCGCGGAACTTCAGCGTCTCAAGGCGGATTCCGAGGTTAGGGAACGCGGAGCGAAACTCGGCCGGCTTGTGGATAGTGCCATGGACGCCATTGTCGAATTGGACCGAGACCTTAGGTTGACCCGTATGAACCGGGCGGGGGAAAAGTTTTTTAAGTGTTCCGCCGGGGAGGCGTTGGGAAGGGATTTCGCAAGGTTCCTCGCTGAGGGAGACCGCGACAAACTCATCAACCTGGTCAACCGGCTGGATACCCTCCCCGAAGACAAAAAATACTTGTGGATACCCGGTGGGCTCAGGGCTCTGTGTGTTGGCGGCGAGGAAGTCGCCGCGGAAGCGACATTATCACGATACGAGATGGAGCAGGAAGCCTTTTTTGCTCTGATCCTTCGGAACGTGAACGAAAGGATCGAGGCGGAAAAACAGATTCAATCCCTCACCATCGAGGCAGAGTATCTCAAGGAGGAGATTAGCCGCGCGCACAATTTTCAGGAGATTGTTGGCCAGAGCAAACCCTTGCTTGAAGTGTTACGGGACGTGGAGCAGGTGGCTGCAACCGACACCACGGTGCTCATCCTAGGGGAAACCGGTACCGGTAAGGAGGTCATTGCCAGGGCGATCCACCATGCGAGCAAGCGAAAGGATAAGCCTTTGATCAAGGTCAACTGCGCTGCCATCCCGGCCAACCTCATGGAAAGCGAGCTGTTCGGCCATGAGCAAGGAGCGTTCACCGGAGCGACCAAGAAACGTGACGGTCGCTTTACTCTTGCAGATGGAGGAACGATATTTCTCGATGAGATTGGTGAGTTGCCCCTGGATCTGCAGGTAAAGCTTTTACGGGTTCTGCAGGAGAGTGAGTTCGAGCCCGTAGGTAGCTCGAGAACCCGGAAGGTCAACACTCGTATCCTCGCGGCCACCAATCGAGATCTCCAGCAGGCGATACAGCAGGGGGAATTTCGAGAAGACCTTTATTACCGTCTGAACGTGTTTCCCATTCAAGTGCCGCCGTTAAGGGATCGCGCCGATGATATTCCACGCCTGGCGTCATCCTTCGCCAAAAAATTTACGCTGAGAATGGGCCGTACCCTAGAACCTTTGTCCGAGAAATGTATCCGCAGGTTAAAGGGGTACAGTTGGCCGGGAAACGTTCGTGAGCTGGAAAACGTCATTGAACGAGCCATCATAACCTCCCCGGGTAATGAGATCACACTGGATCGCGCGTTACCGGAGAGGGAGGAAACTCCTTCAACGGATCGGGGGACATTGGGCGGGGAAGGACACCAAGCGGTTCGAACGATTCAGGAGATTGAAGAATTGGAACGGGCCAACCTCATTCGAGCCTTGGAGTCCTGCGGCTGGCGTGTTTCAGGTAATAATGGAGCGGCCAAGCTTCTTGGTATCAATCCATCCACTCTCAGTTCACGCATGAAAGCCCTCGGAATCAGCCGCCGCCGATAATATTACTAAATCCTTCTTTATTTCAGGTCATTGTGAGATTTCGCAATTCCACTCGCGAGATCTCGTAAGTCGTGAAATCTCGCCACCCCTCTGTAGATTCCCGATGCCATATAACACTCTGAATTTACAGTAATTTGTCAACCTCGGGCGGTTTGGCACGGCGCCTGCAATATAGAGTTCCATCAATCAATTCCAAAACCAATCAGGAGGTTAGAAAGATGGAACACAATTACACCTATCAGGGGGCGCTGGAAAAATCACAAAGGATCAACTGGTGCATCGACGATATCATCGGGGGCGAAAAGAAAATCGATTTCACCAAGCCGCTCATGCCGGAGTCTTTGGCGGGGGTAAAAAAGGTTTCGTTTCTCACCCCGGAGGAGCAGTTGACTCTAAATCAGATCAGGGGACACGAATACCTGTCGATGTTTGGCCTCGTGGAAGAGTTCATTCTTCCTTTTGTCGTGGACCACGCGCGACCCCAACTTAATGGAGATGACTTCCGGGTCCGGGCTCTGCTTCAGTTTGCCGGCGAGGAGGCAAAGCACATTCACCTCTTTAAGAAGTTTCGACAAGAGTTTGAAAAGGACTTTGGCTACTCGTGTCCGGTAATCGGTCCCGCAGAAGATGTGAGCCGGTTTGTGCTCTCGCACAGTCCACTGGGAGTCGGCATTGCGATCTTGCACATCGAGTGGATCACTCTAAGGCACTATATTGACAGCGTGCAGGATGATCAACAGCTCGATCCTCAGTTCAGGAGTCTACTGAAAAACCACTGGTTGGAAGAGTCGCAGCACACCAAACTGGACACCCTGGTTGTCGATGAGTTGGTGTCCAACGCGACGCCGCGAGAGATTGATCAGGCTTTTGAGGAGTATGGCGAAATCGGAAATTTCATCGATCAGGGTTTGCAGCAACAAGCAGAATTCGATGTAGATACCTTTGTGAACGTCACCGGACGGAACCTAACCAAGGCGCAGAGAGATGAAATCACTGCCGCCGTGCTCAAGGGAGTTCGTTGGACCTATCTTGGAACAGGGATGACTCATCCCAACTTTCTGGCTACGGTTGAAACGATCAAACCTGAGGCAAGAAAACAGATCGAGGAGATGGCTCCGGCCTTTTGCTAGACCCGTAAACCGTGCATGCCATAGGATCCGGCTTCCGTCGGATCCTATGGCAGTGGAATGAAAAAGATTGCTATCATTCGGCATAAAGGAAAGGGGGCAGGTTATGTCCAATCACTGGTTAGGATATGCAGGAACCACACTGGTTATTTTAGCTTATCTGCCCCAGATCTTTCATCTGGTGAAGGAACACTGCTCAGCGGGTCTTTGTGTCAAAGCGTACTTGATGTGGGTGGCTGCTTCGGTGCTGTTGCTGAGTTACGCGGTTAGCCAGAGAGACGCCGTGTTTGTTGCCCTACAGGGATATCAACTTGTGTCAACTACGCTTATCTGTTTCTTTAGCAAGAAGTATGAGCACAACCTGTGCGAGGATCATGGGGGTGAATCTTTTCAACGGTTGGGGGTAAATGAAGGTCCCGAGACCTCAAACCGAACGACCTCGCGATTGCGCCCGGTCACAGCGACGTGAGGACATCACATTGGCATCGGATAGTTTGAACAATTGGAATTGAAATAAGAAAATAGTATCAGAAAATAGGATCACCCCGAACATTGAAACCTGGGCCTCGAAAGGAAAATGAGGAGAAATACCATGGCGTTAACATGTCCAATCGGCTTCGATGTGGATGAGCTGCAGAAACAGGTGCGAGAGACGTATGATCGCGTCGTGCGTGAACCGGAAGGGGAGTTTCACTTCCACCGTGGTCTGGACTACGCGTGTGAAATGCTGGGCTACGATAGACAGGAATTGGTGACCTTGCCTGAAGATAGCACCGCACGCTTTGCCGGCGTTGGGAACCCTCACCGCATCGGCCCAATTCATCCCGGCGAAACAGTCCTGGACATCGGTTGCGGCGCAGGAATGGATCTCCTCATCGCGGCGCGCCGCACCGGACCCAAGGGTAAAGCCATCGGTGTGGATATGACACCCGCCATGCGGGAGCGGGCAAAGGCTGCCGCCATCAAGGCCGGTCTGTGGCAGAACGTTGATATTCGACCCGGGACGGCGGAGGCTTTGCCCGCGGAGGATGCATCCATCGATGTTGTCATCTCCAATGGAGTGATTAACCTTTCGCCGGATAAGGATCGGGCCTTCAGGGAGATCGCAAGAGTCCTCAAGCCCGGCGGACGCCTTTACCTGGCCGATGTCGTAGTTCAAAGAGAGCTCACCCTTGCGGCGCGGAGCGATGTCGATCTCTGGGCGGCTTGAATTGCCGGAGCTCTGCCGGTGGCAGAGTTAGCAGAAATTGCTTCTGCCGTTGGCTTGACGGACGGGCACATCGTTGAGCGTTTCAATTGTTTTGCAGACACGTCCGCCTTGCAGAAGTTATCAAAGGACCTTCGGGTTCAGGGGGTGAACTTCGTGGCAAGACGTGGCACCCATGAGAGTTATGCCAGCGCCAGTCACAGCCCAGGCTAAGGTTGACCCGTTGTGGATCCCTCTTCTCACCGTACTCGCGCTGGTTGCCTTCGCGGCCAACTCGGTGCTCTGTCGGCTGGCCCTCGGTCAACAAGCAATTGACGCCACGAGTTTTACCGTCATTCGATTGGTTTCGGGTGCTCTCGCTCTCCTCCTAATTCGAGTGTTCATTGGTGGGAAACGACAGACAACCGACCGGGGTAACTGGCCATCGGCGCTTGCGCTATTTCTCTACGCGATTACGTTCTCCTTTGCTTATGTTACCCTGACTACGGCAACGGGGGCGCTCATCCTCTTTCCTTCCGTCCAATTTACCATGGTTGGTGTGGCTCTCTACCGCGGAGAGCGGCCGCACCCCCTGGAATGGCTGGGATTAGCCGTTGCATTGGGCGGCCTGATATATCTGCTGTTGCCGGGTGTATCGGCCCCTTCACCGCTGGGATCCTTTCTCATGACCATCGCGGGGATCTCGTGGGGAGTATACACCCTTCGGGGTCGCAACCTCGCCAACCCCATCGCCGTGACCTCCGACAATTTTGTTCGATCAGTTCCCTTGGTACTTGGAGTCGGGCTAATACTGGTCAAAATGGTCGAGTTGTCGCCGCGGGGTGTGCTCCTGGCCGTTGCTTCCGGGGCGCTTGCGTCCGGGGTGGGTTATGTCATCTGGTATGCCGCCCTGCGTGGCCTCACCACGACTCGTGCCGCAGCGGTGCAACTTTCAGTCCCGGTCTTGGCGGCCCTCGGGGGAATTGTTTTAATGAACGAGGTATTATCCCCCCGCCTGATTCTTTCCTCCATCGCGATACTCGGGGGCTTGGGGCTGGTTATATTGGGACGGAATGCGACGGAGCTGGTTCGGAGTCGTGTTCAAGGATAGGGAGTGGGTGATGATCTCTAAACAAAGATCCCGGGAGTCGAAAAAAATGGCCAGTTTTGCGGAAGAGGCTTCGCGAATTTCATTTAACTCGGGTTCGCTGTTGTGTCTCTCGCTGCTGCTAAGCCACCCGTATCGACAATAAACTTTGCCACATCTTCCACACCAACCCCCTGCTTTATGCGGGTAAAGATAAAAGGTCTCGTCCCACGCATTTTCCTCGCGTCTCGGTCCATGACCGTGAGATTTGCTCCCACCAACGGCGCTAAGTCAATCTTGTTTATCACCAGGAGGTCGGAGCGGGTAATGCCCGGACCGCCTTTTCGAGGAATTTTGTCTCCCGCAGAAACATCGATGACATAGATCATAATGTCGGCAAGGTCTGGACTAAACGTTGCCGCCAGGTTATCCCCTCCAGACTCAACGAATATCAGCTCGAGATCGGGAAATCGCTTGGTCATGTCGCTGACAGCGGCTAGGTTAATCGACGCGTCCTCTCGGATTGCTGTGTGAGGACAACCACCGGTTTCTACGCCAACGATCCGTTCAGCGGAAAGAGCCCCCGAGCGAACCAAAAACTCCGCGTCTTCTCTGGTGTAGATATCGTTGGTGACCACAGCGACTTCATAGCGGTCCCGCATGGCTTTGCAGAGAGCGTCCACCAGTGAGGTCTTTCCGGAGCCTACCGGCCCTCCGATACCCACCCGAAGTGGCCCATGTGCGGAGCGATTCATGAGCGGAACAACCTCGTGTGTTGGGTTTCGTGCCTCATGGAAGTCCAGTCAATCATTGGTGTGGCTGAACCCAGTTCATCCAATGGGATCTTCAAGGCCTTTTCAACTGCGGTCATGACCAGTGGCTCGAGGGCAACCATGGCACATTGCCCGTCAACTTGCCCCAACGGTATCAGACGAATGCCCGCAGAAACAAGGTTTGCTGCGAACGCATGGAGATAGCATTGAAGGGCCGGCTCGAGAGGAATTCCAATGGCTCCACAAGCCGCACCTACGGCAACCGGATATATTATTCTAGTGCTGCTTGCTTCCGCAAAATCAGAGAATAGGGGTATACCCCAGGCTACCTGGATCATTTTCACAAACGCCTCACCCTGCGCGGAACTTTCCAACGCGATCTCCCGGGTGCTGCGAAACGCTGAAGCGATCTGAGTTACCTCATTTAGTTTAGCTTGGTCGCTCCCCCTTGCCGCCTCCCATGCAGCGCAGAACAGAGCACCGTCGACTACTCCGTTGCCATGGGATAGGAGGGTGCCGATCCACTTCTCGAGGCTTCTTCGGTCATTCACCAGCTCTTCGACTACCGCAAACTCAAGGCCGT
>JABAOE010000932.1_pt1 | contig 48225 bp, 86 predicted proteins | sample 7062141 | NCBI WGS metagenome assembly JABAOE01 (sample SAMN14538627, study PRJNA623070) | marine sediment metagenome | biome: marine biome [ENVO:00000428]; feature: marine pelagic biome [ENVO:01000023]; material: deep marine sediment [ENVO:00002113] | place: India: Gulf of Khambhat ... | reverse complement strand
TCTACAGATGTATCAATAAAACAATATGAAGAACAGTTAGAACTACAAAGTAGATATAAATTAATTTTATCAGAATTACATGGAATTAAAAGAAAATTAAATAAAAATAAAAATAATTGGGAACAGATTTATCTTGAAAAAAGGTTTTATTTTATGGGAAAAGAGGCATTATTAATTTTTAAAAGACTAAAAAATTTAGGTGCTATAGTAAAAGAAATTCCTGATAAAATAAAATTAAATGAAGATAAATTAAAAATAATTGATCCTAGATATTGTTATAATTGTAATATTGGTAAACATGANNGAATTTTCAATTAATATGTCAAAGCCTGAAAGAACTAGATTTATCTGTAAATGTCCATGCAACAAATGTCAAAAATGTGGAAAATTCATGCAAGTAGGCCATATTAAAAAAGAATGGGTTACTAGATGTAATTTATGTAAATTAAATAATAAAATAGATTGTACTCATCTAGGATTTCATACCTTACATGAAAGAAAAACTAGGGGAAAATGGATGCCTTATTGCTCTAATAAAATCCTAAAAAAATCAGATTAAAGAATACAAAAAGATTTGATCGCTAACTAACATAATACTTATAACTTCAATTATTTACCCTCTATCTAGGGTATGGAATGGCAAAATCTAAGAAAAGAAAAACAATAACAATAGCTGAAGCACAAAAAATCGAACAAGAGAACGCTAGAAGATTTCTTGAATTTATCAAAGGTGAAATGATTGATAATTTATCAGATTTGTACGAGAACAATCTAGGAATAAGCCTAGTAGCTTACGGAAGAATTACTGCATATCGAGATATTTTACGTAGAATTGAAGAAGTTACAGGATTAGAATTGGTTGTAAACTTTGATGTGGAGATTATCGGTAAGGCATGAGTGACGAACCTCCAAAAAACAAATTTAGATTTAACAAATGGACTACCATTATGGCACTTGGAATGAGTGGTCTAAGTTTAATGGTATGGATTGCTACTGTAATTTTAAAACCGTAATTGTTATAAGTATTTTATAATTGTAATAATTAATGAAAACATACACCAAGAAAATAATTTTTGGAGGAGTTTTCACAATCTCACTTAGTCTAGCCAATATAGTTTTACTTCAGCAAGAAAACGCAAATGAAATGTGGTATGCAATAGTTTTTCTTTTTGCTATGAAAGGTGGAGTAATTTTGTGGTTGGTTCTTCTAGTTAGAGAAAGATCAAGATTAAAAGAAGAAAACTTTAGGAGAAAGAACAAATGAAAAGGCCAATATGGTTTAACTCTTGGACCATATTAGCAATATTAACAATGCCTATAGCAGCATTTTTCATTTTAGTAATTGAAGAAATTGATAACATTTTGATATTAATTTATCATGTTTCAAGTTTAGCAGCAATTTTAATAGCACAAAGATTATGGTATAGATTTCAATTTCAGATTTGTTCAAAGTGTTTTATTCAAAGAGAATTTCATAACAAAACAAAATACAATAGAGTAGATTATCCACAGTTAGAACCATTAGTATGTGACAAATTTAAGAAGGGGAGATTTTCTTGATTGATTTACATGATTATACAAAATTCAACAATACTGTAGATTTGTATGATGATTCTATGAAGCCTGTAATTTACATTCTAGGATTAGTTGGTGAGTTAGGTGAATATTGCAACAAATACAAAAAGATTTTTCGAGATAAAGGAGGCATAATGAAAAAAAGAGATATTGATGTAGGTTTAGAACTTGGGGACGTGGCATGGTATTTAGAAAGACTTTGTAATGAACAGGGATTTTCAATGGAGGAAATTTACAAAATGAATAGAGAAAAACTAGAAAAAAGAAAAGCAAACAAAACAATTCAGGGAGATGGTGATGATAGATGAACAAAGCTGAAACTGAAAAATTCAAAAGACAGGTTAGAGATTATTTTGATTACTGCAAGGGCTTTGCATACATAAAATATTCAAAGAAGAAAAGAAAATATCGACTAGCAATATCAAAAAGGACTTGGTGGATTAGGGTTACTCAAAAAAAGAAGGAGATGGCTATGAAAAAATGAGTGGTAGCATTTGTGGAGGTCAGCATAAAAGTAGGGAATGGACCAAAGAAGAAATAAAAAAACACATGTTTGAAGATCCATGTATTGATTGCTATTGTGGAATAGATTTTAAGGTGAAAAAAAATGGCTAGTACAGAAAAAAGTAATGAAGGAGATTGGTTTAATAATTTGAAAAAAAATGATGATGAAATCTGGGCTAAAAAACCAAACTACTACGGATTCATGTACGGTTCATTTGAGTGGATTCGTGGAACAGTTTACATTTACGACAATGATGATATTGCCTATGTCCAAAAATGTTTAAACAAAATTAAAAAAAGATTGCGTGAGGAGAAAAAAAGATGATTGATTTTAAAAAATGGTATTGCAAAATCAAAGAAACTAAGAAATTTGCTAATGAAAGAAACGTCCATAATTGGTTTAACATTTTACTTCATAGTGTATTATTTTGTCTAGTAGGTGGTACTGCTTTATCATTAGGTTTGTTAGTTTTAACTGCTGATTTAGAAATTCACAGCAATCTTAAAGACACAATTTTAATGAATATGATATGGGAGTTCAACAAGTTTTCCATGTTTATTTTCGCAGGAATTTTAGCTTTATTATTCATGGAGAGAATGATAAAACTTCAGGTGTTAGCCTATGAAAAATTCAATAAATTTCTGTTTAATATGTGGCAAAGATTTGATATGTGGTATTACAGAAAATACAGGAAGCACTCACCATTAACTGAAGGACTATCAAAATTACAGGAAAAGGCTAGTAAAAACAAAAGAAAGTTGTCAAAAAATCAAAAGAGAATGGTAACTATAATCGTAATTGGTGTCATGTTATTGATATTAACACCATTTAGAATAATACCAATGATTGAAAATATATCAAACGACTTTGAAGAAATTGAAGAAGATAAGAACAATCCAACTGTAACTAATCCAATAGAAGAAAAGCCAATGGAAATACAAGTAACGGAGGGTAAGTAATGGGTGCAACGTGTATAGGACTTTGTAGAAGAATGAAAATGCCAAAACCAAAAAAGATCGGAGGTTTTTACAGAAATGGTTACAAAAGATGTTCATATTGTGAATGGTATGCTAAACCTGAAGTACTAAAAAAACAGGGATATGATGATAGAAAATGTCCATGCTGTAGAAGAATTTTCAAAACAAGACCAAACTCAAAAGCATTTAGGGAGAAGTATGATGAAAGAAAATAATTACAAATACAAATGCAAACATTGTGTTTTTACATTTAGAGATAAGTTTGATCTGAATTTACATTCAATACAACATGGAGAGAAATAATATGAGGTGTCGAGGTGAAAACTGTAGAACTACAAGAAAGAATAAACTCAATAAAGCAAAATGTTGGTCAAAGTGGGGATTGTGTGGAAAATGTGCAGTTGAGAAATATCCACATGAATACAGAAAAAAGATCTTAGAGTCATTCAAAGAAGAACATAAGTATAAGTTATTAGAAAAACCGGGTATCAATGGGTATCAGGGTATGAAGGAAGGGATAAAAATTGGGATTGTTTAAGAAAAAAATAAAGAAAAAATCTCCTCAAAAGACTGAAGGTTATCAGTTGATGTTAAATGTAAAAGACATTCCAAAAGAAGCATTAAGCATTATCTATTCAGAAAAAATGAAAGAATATGAAAGCTTAAACGGAAAAAGAGATGATATTATGCAACGTGATTTGTCTATCATGTGGAAGTGTTTACGAGAAGGAGCTAATTCACAATACTATGATTTTTTTGAAGCAAGAGGAATACCAAGAGAATCAATACAGCAAGCTAATCCAAAAGACTTAGAACGATTAAAAAAATCAATAGAACAAGCTGATAAAGCAATTAAAGAATTAACACCTGAACCTCCTGAATGGATTACTGATCCAGATGGAGTAGAAAAAAGTGTTAGAGAGAAAATAAAATCAGATAGGGAGAAAATAAAAGAACAAGCTGGTTTATCACAAGCTGAATTTGCTAAAAAAATGAAAAGTGTTCTAACACCTAAAAGTGAAAAACTGCATGTACCTAAAGAATTGATACCTGAAACAAGTGAACCTATTGAAGAAGCTGTACTGTTAGAACCTGAAAGTGTAACAATTCAAGATGAAGATATACCTACTCCAATAATTGATATGACAACTCATGAAGGAATTAAACAAGAAAAACCAACACATTCAACGATTGAAACAGATAAACTATTTGAAGAACAAAAACCCAAAAAGAAATTAGGAGGAGGATTCTTTAAAAAGAAGGTTAAGAAAAAAGTCATAAAGAAAGGACTACCTGATAAGCCATTAAAGAATATAGATGAAAAACCTAATCACAGATCAATAGTTAAGATTTTACAAAAAAAACAGAAAGAAGGATATGATCTAAAAGACAATGAAATGATTTGTGAGTGTGGACATTATCTTAAGAGTCATTTAAAGAAAGGAAAAAACATGGGTTGTGGAAAATGTGCATGTATGAATACTGTAGAAGAAATTGCTTCTAAACATGGAGAAGAATTAAAAACATTTGGTCAAACTAAACCTGAACCTGAACCTGAAATAATTGTAGCACAGGAAATAGAACCTAATATTGCAAAACAAGCTAAACAGATAGAATCAATGAAGCCAAAAAACCCAACTTCAATTTCTGTAAAAGAAGAAGATGAAAATCAGTTTGTTGAAAAAGAAGAACAATGTATTTGTGATCACCCAAAAGCAAAACACTATGAAAATAGATTTTGTTTTAATTGCGATTGCTCAAAGTTCACACCATATAGAAATGAAGAAAAAAACTAAGGAGGCAGTAATAATAATTCCTTTAGCTGCATTAGTGTTATTGGTAGTTTTCACAACAGTTCCTCCAATAAAAGAAGAACCACAAACGTTTACCGGATTGTTTGTAGAGTACAAAGGAGAGATGATAGGTGGAGATGTTCAGGGAAATCTAATAACATTACAGAACGGAACAACTATGTCACTAGATGATTTTAAAAAAATTACAGGTTATAATGGTTGAAAACACTAAAAGAAATAGCAGAATCACTTACTGTAGCAGCAGTAATGTTACTAGTATTATTGCCTGTAAGGGTATTATTTGTTAGATATGTTTCAGAAGATTGGTTAGGAAGCTTTGGATTAATAACAGCAATTTCAGTTACGATTCTGCTTTTATCTCATAAGAACAAACTTGGTTGGTTTGGAAGGGCCTTCACAAGACAGATGTTCAAAGTCAATAAAGGCAAAAGAAAGTACTTTGTATGGTTTAACCTAGTTGTAGGTCTACTATATTTCTCATCTATAATCTACGGAGTAGAAGTGGCAAATTCATTATATCAAGAAGAAAAACAAATACTTCAAGATGAGTTACAAGTTGAAAATTTACAGCAGCTACAGGAAAAGGTAAATGAAGAAGAAGTCGATTGGAGGCAATTACCCTTAGCGATCTTGATGATTTTTTACATAATCATATTCAGATTTGATGTGTATGCAGTAATGATAGGATCACTTAATGATATTACAGATGGGTATTTCCTACACTTTTCAACGGTGTTTTTAGTTGAAATTTTAGAGGTTATGGGAATTCTAATATTCTTTAAATTCTTCGCAAAAAACAAAATTTCTTTTAAATAACTCTTAATTTTAAAGATCATAGTGTTCACCTCGAATACATGTTAGCCGGATTTCATACCCTTCGTGACTTCTTCCGGCTAACAAATAGTCTTTTAAATAAGACGACACTAGTGAAAAACTAGTTGGTAGGGACAGTAGAAATATTTTCAATTATTGGTATTGTAGCTATTGGAGCTGTAGTTCTACCAATAGTACTAAATGAAAATCCCGGAGCTTATTTAGAAAATTCAATATGTACAATTTTTGTGGGAGTTTTGAATTTCACATGTATTCAACCGGGAGGTAATGTTACTTTCATTGGTGACTTCCCAATAGTAATAACACCTAACAATTCTGCTCAAACAGTAACATGGAGTCTTGGAGAATTAGGAAATGCAAGTCATGTAAACGTGGGTGGTGGTGCTGAAGTATTCAAAAATGAAACTGCCGGTATTGTTTCACTAAGAACATTAACAGGTTCAGGTGGTGTAACAGTTACACAGTTTAATGAAACAATAGAAATCAAAACAGGTGCAGGAGGTCCTACAAATTTACAAAATATAAATAATGGTAGTGGACCTGTATTTAGTGCTTCAACTGAAGGAGATACTGCTACATTTGTAGGACAAGGAATAGCAATTTCAAATTCATCTTCAGTAACATTTACACTTAATGCAACAGCAGATGAACTATTAGATGTACAATATCCTACTCCCCCAGATGAAAGAGATATTCTAATATGGAATGTCACAACAGAAAAATTTGAAAATAAAAGAATAGATAATTTAATTGCACTTCGGGATATTCATTTTAATGCTGAAGAAGCTACAATAGATGATCTAACAGGAGTAGATTGCGTCAATGATGTTACATTTTCTTTATTTGAAAACCTAGATATTCACGAATACAGGAGAGAGGCTATTGAATTTTGTCCCGATTCAGATACAGATGATAATATAACATGGCTTTACGTTGTACCAAAAGATTACACAGGTGATCCAGATTTTAATTTCAGGTTATTTTGGTCAGATGATGATGAGGACGCAGATTCATGGATGAAGCGAATAGATAGTGGAGGAGATGATTGTGAAGAATCAATCGGTCCTATTAATAATGGTAGAGTAGGTTGTTCATCTAGTGACTTGGAGTTACACGCTGAAAATATAGTAGAGTCAGATTGGAATGATCTTGTTGGAATGAGATGGACAAATGTTCAAATTCCACAAGGAGTCACAATAATAAACGCAACAATTCAATTTCATGTAGACGAAATAAATCCAAATGTGCCAATTACAGTTAGGTTCAAAGGACATGATATTGATAACTCTCCTGCTTTTGTTTCAGGAAATCCAACATTTGATATTTCATCACGTACTAACACTACTGCTTTTGTTGATTGGGCTATTCCACATTGGGTTTCGGTAAGTGATGAAGGTCCAGCTCAACAAACACCAAACTTAGCTAGTATTGTTCAAGAAATTATTGATAGGCCGGGTTGGAGTTCAGGTAATGCACTTACAATTAAAACTACTCAATGGATTGATTGTGATAAAACAAGCTGTACAAAAAATGGACAAAGACATGCCGAAGCATACAACGGTGAAGCTAGTTCTGCACCTCAACTAGAGGTATTTTGGCAAACAGGTGGTTCACCCGATCCTGTTTGTTTTGAGTTCTCTTTACTAGCACTACAAAACACAGAAGATATGAACGGTAATTTTACAGCTAGACAAACTGTTTGTGAAAACAGGAGTGGATCAGATAACGTTTCAATTACCGAATTTATAACAGATTCAGCAGATCATCAACTTGAACCTGAAGATTTAGTTTTCTTAAGGATTCATAGACCTAATGACTTTGTAGCAGGAGATTTTGAATCTAATGTATTTGTATTTGGTGGTGAATTACAATGGCTAAACTAGTTCAAGAGATAAAAGATTTAGGAATAATGTTTAAGATATGGGGTATAGCAACGGTAATAATTTTTGCTACGTTGTACATTTATGAAGTCTACGGTGATCCTCCAAACTCACCTGTTTTATCAGTTGGCACAATAACAGATACAACAATAGAGCTTAGTTGGACAGAAACTTCAGGGAATCATGGTCATACATTATTTAGATGTGATACAAATCCCGGTTGTGATCCTGATGAGGTAATATCTAACAACGCAAATTCACCATTTACTGATACAAATTTAGAACCTGAAAAGTTATACCGATATAAAGTAGAAGAAAGTCATGGACCTAATTCGGCAATTAGTAATACAGTAGAAGCAACAACAGATTCATCTAGTAGTAGTGGTGGGTTGTGTGGAGGTCAAACAAGTGGTCTAGGATCTCCCCCAAAGGTAGATATATTTGCTGAACAGGTTGATAGCAGTTCAATATTAGTAACTTGGGAAAACCCAAATGATAGTCAAGATTGCATAATATTCATCTATACAGTTTATAGAGAAGTAAACAAAACTGATGTTTTTGTTCCAATTTTTTCTTCACTTAGAGAGGTAGAGGAAAAAACAATAAATGAAGAAACAGGACAACAAATTTTTTACTTATTGGATGAAGATATACAACCAAACACATTTTACGCATATAGAATTTCAGCAGGAAATTCACAGGGAAATCCAAATCCACAATTATCTGACGATACTAGACCAATTTTTATAGATGATTTTAAGGATTATTCAATTTTACAAAGTAATGGACATTTAATTCTTGGTAGAAACATAACACCTGTACCTCCAATAATTCCTATTGTTTCATGGTTTAATTGGTTTAGTCCTCCACAAATTGCAAGTGCAGAAACATTAACAAATCCAATATTTACAACTTCATTAAACCCACAAACAGAATCATACATCTTAGGACTAGAACCAATACCAAAACCCGAAGTTGTAAGTGACTGTACTGAATCACTTGAAATAGAATATACAAAAAATCAAGAAGATGGACAAGACTTCAATGTAGTAGTTTCAATATTTGAAACTGAAATACAAACTGATGATGAAACAGGAGTAGAGATACCACAAGAAATAAAACTACTTCGACACCAAAAAACATTTGAAAACTTTACAGATTCTACAAAAATACGACATAAATGGCAAGTTATAGAACCGGAGTTTCAAAAAATTCATAATTATTCAGAATTGGAGGTTCAGCTTGATATAACAGGAAAATCAGGAGATCCTAGAAGCATGTCAGTTTGGGAGGTCCTATTTTTAGTTCCAAATGGGGTAAAAGCATGTTAAATTTACTTTTAATTAAGTCTAGTTTGAGGGATATTATATGCCTGTAATGGAAGCCGGTCTTTTCGCTTTAATGGGAGGTTCTGCATTTGTTTTGATGATTTTATCCTTCAAATTCGGTGCTTTGCTAAAAGCTTTATCGGCAGTAATGTTTTTCTCGTTATCAGTTGTTTTACTAGCAGGGTATGAAGTGGCCTACACTTCAGAAACTACAGGCACTCCTTCATGTCCTGTAAATAATCCATGTTTGACTCAACATTTTCTAGTTAGAGAGGATGATACTACAGGGGAAACTTCAGGAGCTTGGATCGCATGGGTATTCATAGCACTTGGAATAATGTCGTCAATGCTGTTTATTGTGGAGATGATACCAAGATGATTGAGTGCAATCATCAAAGAGAAGACTATTGTCCTGAATGTGACTTTGATGGAGTTTATCAAATAGAAGATGAATTTGCCACACAATCAAGGCTATCTGAAAAAGAGGATGAAGATTAATGGGATTTACATTTGTTAAGATTTATTTTGTAATGCTTTTGTTTAATGGTGCATTTTTCCTACTTCAAGGAGTAATGGATGATGGACAAGCAGCAAATTTACCTAACACAAATGCAACTTTTCTAGTAAATACTGAACATTTTAATCAAACAATTAGTCCGGGTACAGCTTTCATTAACGCTTCTGACATTACAGGAGATAATTCTACACTAGTTGGAAGTTTACACAATCCAACTAACGCAACAGGATCTCCGGCAGATATAGCTTTTGAACAGGATCAAATTCAACCTTTAGGTATTAACGCCTTAGCTAAATTTATTTCAGGAGGTTTTGTTATAGAAGTTGTTACTGACACATTTGGCGTAAACTTTGGTGCAGGAAATGGATTGCCGGATGAATTTTTCTTAATTTGGGCCGTTATTGTTGGATTTTTGATTGCAACATGGTTAGGCTACTTTTTCCTTAAGACTCCTACGATTTAGAAACATGTGAATCCATTTGTCTAAGTTAGTAAAAACAAGTGCAATCATTAATGAAACAGCACTAACAATAGGTAACATTCTGTAAGGCCATACATCATACGTAGTCATTCCGATTAATATCGGTGACATTAATATCATTCCAAATGCAAAAGCAACCAAAGCTTTGCCATTTTTTATCTTATTTCTAAGTAAGATAGTTGTAGAAAATACTAGAAAAACTATTGTTAATTGATCTTGTGCAAAACCTTTCCAAATCCAACTGAAAAACCCTTCAATAAACTTGTTAAAATCAAGATTGTTAAACAATAGAAATCCTCCAACTTCAGAACTAAGATCATCTACAAGTAGAATTAAAGCAAAACCTATAACTACAAAAATAAGATACGTGAAAATGGTTTTTTTCTTATTCTTAGTATCTGATAATGCAACAAAAAACAAAAATGCCGGAAGAAATAGACCTGTTAATGCTTTAGCAGGGATTGAAAAAGCATAAAGGATCGGTGAAACAAACCAACAGTTAGTTCTAGTAACATACAAACTTGATAAAAACAACAAAGCCCAAAATGAAGGATAGGTAACAGAAGTATCATAGTTGAGGAAAATGCTACTTTGTAGTGTAATTGCAACAGCATAGAGTCCTCCAATTCTTTTGTTTGTGATGGAAATCGCAAGAAAATATGTAACAACTAACAATAAAGCACTAGAAGCTAGCACTAATACCCTATAGTTGTCAAATAATTGATTACTTAGTACAAGTAAACTCATGTGAACTACATGTCTAAAATCATCTATGAACCATGAAGTGTCCCAAACGTATAATCTAGCCATTCTTCTGTCATAATCAAAGCAATTTCTATACCCAGAACACTCTACTTCAAACAGTTCAAATGAGGAAATGGCTACATATCCTCCTAAAACTACCAAAAAAATAACTAGACTTTGCTTTTTTGTTAAATCAAATCTGATAATTTGATCTAGATTAACCACAAAAATTCAATATTTTACAACTATAAGAGATGGTTGATTTAGGAACGATTTTTACTAGGGTTATTTAAAAGAAGATATACCAAAATGTCGGACATTTGCATAAACTTTTCTTTTAAATAAGTCCACGAAATAGATTGTTTAATGGTTCTGTCACTCGGCTTTATTTTGGCCTTTATTGGTGCAGCAGTAGCTCTCTTAATCGGAATTCTAATCTTTTCCGAAGTAAGTGATGCTATAATCTGTCCAACCGGTCAAGGAAGCACAGAATGTGAAAATGCTAAAGATACTGCATGGACCGTCATAGGTATTCTACCTGTAGCGTTGTTCTTTGCCCTCTTTGCAATATTCGGTGCATTAGGTGGACGACAGTAGAAATACTGCATCAAACTAATCACAAACCCTCTTTTTTTCTTTTAAATAAGACGACAAAAACGGTATTACATGGCAGTAGCGATTATAATAATTGCAACTTTATCAATTATTGCTACAGTTATGGCAGTTTTAGCTCTTATTCCTGTAATAGATGAGCTAGGTTCTGATACTGATCCCGAAGGACATTGGGAAGAAGTACAGGAAAAAGCAGATGCAGGAGATACTTTTGCACAATCAGCTATTACTTCACGTGATAGAGCATTTCAATCAATACTAGTTTTACCGATCTTTTTGATAGGAGCTATAGTAGCATGGGCCTTCTTAGCTGTTACACGTAGAGATTTCGGTGAAATTTAACCAAAATTTTCTTTTTTATAACCTTATTAATCAATGTCGGACATGTCGGACAGAAGGAGATCCTCTAATCGTAAATTAAACAAGAAATTTACATTTAGAATACGTGACGATCAAGAGAAATTCCTAAAGGAAAATCCTTTCTTAAATCCCGGTGAAATTTTCCGTTCTGACTTGGATAGATTAATGAAAAAAATGGGAAAGAGGAGATTACTATGAAAAGTCCGTTAGACATTAAATTTGATGTAGAAAAGTATCTAAAAAAAGTAAAAGAAGTAGAGGAGCTGAAAGAATCTTAGCAGTTCTAATAGTTCTTAATAACATATTTGAAAAAGACAGAAACAAGTCAAAAGAAATTGTAAAAAAAGCTAGGTGGGGTAAGGCATGGCAGTAGCAGTAATCGTACTTGTTATTATTTCCATTTTTGCTGTAGGCATGGCTATGATTACATTTCAACCGGCAATTTTTGACTTGGCCTATAACAATTCCTTTTGGGAGGAAGGAAATAACGTCCCTATTGAACTAGCACAATTACGAGATACTATCTACAATGCTACAATAGCTATTCCAATTTTGATGATGGGAGTAGTAGCTGTATGGGCTTTACTAGCTGTTTCAAGGAGGGACGACATTTGAGCAACAAACACAAAAAGTTTCTGAAGAAACAACAAAGACAATCAGAATCAATGGATAGAGAAATCAAGTGGTTCGTTACTATAGTTCTCTTAGCTTTTGCTGTAATTGGTGCTATGCCATACTTCTCAATGATGTTAGGTGGAGTAGTTCAGTATGCAGAAGGAGCTGAGTTTTATATTCAACCAAATGACTTTGAGTTTGTTCACCATGACGGTGCAGGGACTAGCTGTCCAACAGTTACAGGACCTTCAAGTGCTGACAATAATGTGCCTCCTTCTAGTAAAGAATGGTACATTTCAGATAGTGCTGATCCACAAGGTTGTTACTATCCTGTTTACATTTTTGATGAAGAAAGAATAATACCAAGAGTCTTTGATGATGCAATATCATTAGCAAATAGACTTTGGATGCTAACAGATTGGGCTAATCCTAATTGGAATACAGGTGACAATATAGGAGGTGGTACAAATTGTTACGCCATGACATTAGATGATGCAGATCCTAGAATTAACGCAACAGCAGCTTATGACGCAATTAGAAGTCAAAGCTCAATAGGTTTTGGAGAGATTGGAGATTGTGAAAGTGATATTTCTGAAACTGAAGGAGTACAAATACATGAGTTAAGAGTAGGTGTAGCAGTTGAAGATTATGTAAATAGAGAAAATAGTACGTATTGGGCTTTTGGTGGTAGACTAGGTTCTGAAACATCTTCAAGAGATGGTGGAGATAGAAGCATTGATTCAACAACAGCACACTTTAGATTAAAAGCAACATTCCAAGTTCCTGCTAATTACTCAAATAATTGGTGGCAATTACAAGAACACCCAATGTTCATTAATGAATTAGGTACTCCAACAGGAAATCAATTCAGCGATAACTCTCCTGCATTGATTGATTCAGGATTCTTTGGAATTGATGATACTACATTTACAATGGACACCGGACTAGACGCAGTAGAGAGAGGACAGGTAGTTCTATTCAAACAGTTTAACAAAACCACGATAGGAGAACGTGATATTAGAGTACAAGGAGGAATTCAATCAGTAGACGCTTTAGGAGATACTAGACTTAGAATTGAGGTAAGAGATCATGCCTTACAAGCTGGACAAACACAATGGTTCGGTAAGGGATTAGACACTAATCTAGAGAATGATGTACATGATGGACAAGACTATTTCCATAAAAATAGACCAATTAAATACATTAACAATGGTTCGCTAGGTGTCTTAGACTTTGAACCTACTAGTCTAGGTACTGTAGAGGGATTCGACTTTTCACTTAGTCCTGAATGGACTCATTCAACAAATGATATTTTCACAGTTGTAATAGCAGTACAAGACAACAGTACAACAGGTTCATTAATTGCAAACATTACTTCTGTAGAAATTGAAGATGTAATCAATTACAATTTCCAAGATATTAATGATCTTTTGTTTTGGGAAGATGGTTGTAGTACAAACTTTGCAAATGTAGAACCAACAGGATCAGATGGAACAGTAATGAATGATGAAAATTGTGGAGATGATCTTTCAAATGGATTTGTAAACATAAACAACCAAACTCTAACAGGTGCAATAGCAGGAACATTATCAACTCCGGCAGCAGTTACAGGTCTAACAGTTGGAGTAATTACTGACGACTCTTTGATTTTAGAATGGACTCATGATGGAATAGACACTACAGGTTACAGAATAGATAGAGATGATGGTTCAGGAATGGTAGAGTATATTCCTAACACAGCAGTAGGTGGTCCAAATGGTGAAGGTGGACTTTATGAAAATAGATTTATCGATATTAATTACAACGTAACAGCTTATCCTTCAAGAGCTAACGCAATAGGACTAGATGATAACACTCAATATTCATATCGTGTTTGTGCATTAAACGGTGATCTAGTTGGTACATGTTCATCAACTGTTTCAGCTACCACACCTGATAGCGAACCATTTTGGCAAATTGTAGAGTTTGATGAAGATAACACAGGTGCAGGAATTCTAATGTCACATACAGGAGGTGATGGAGATTGGATTGAAATGGAGTCAGGACTTACACAAACAGGTAACTTTGATGGCTACATGCTAAAATCATTTAACATAACAGAATACGGATTTCTAGAAAGAAATTCTATTCCAACATTTTACATTGATTGGCAAGAAATTGGATCAGGTAATGTACAGGTAATGTATTGTGATGGAGAGTTTAACAGGTTTAACACAACAATATTTAGAATTGGAGATTCAGCTAATGACCAATGTACAGGTGGTGTGTTATCTGCATTAGATGGATATACATGGAAGGATAATTTTGTTTTTGGTGGTTCAGGTGCATTTAAGCCGGAGCTACAATCATTCCCAATTAATCTAAACTCAACATATTTTGCAAGTGACTTTGTAACTGTAATGTTTACTATTAGAGATGTTTCATCTATAGATAACAAAGGTTTTCAAATTAAAAACTTCACATGGACAAATTCAACAACTTGGAATTTTGAGTCAGGAAATGGAGCTAACATGAATTGGACAGCACGAATTAACGTAGATGAAGAAAACGGTGAATCAGCTTCTAGTTATGCCTCACCATTATACGCAAATTGTAGATATTCAGGTGGATTTGAAGATAGATACATTGATCATACTTATGATTGTGATGAAGGAACAATAAAAGCAGTAACTTCAACTCATACAATTACTCCATTTACAGAAGAAGCAAATGATTGGCAATACTATGAAACAAATGGAATTGAAGCAACAGGATTAGGATTTGCTAGTTTCAGTTCAAACGCAACCGGATTGTATATTGATAACGCTGAAAGTACAGCAACAAACCTACCGGATCATTACTCAAAGCAATTCATTTGGAAGAAATTTTCAAAATCAGTTTTACAAGACGGTAACATAACAGCTACAGTAGAAGGAATAAATGGACCTGATGATTCTCCGGGAATTACAACAGGTCTAACAGTAATGAATGATACATCTTCAACAGGAATCACATTTGAATTAGACAGATGGAATAGCGAACAATATGGTGAAAACAATGTAATACAAGCAGGAGGCCCTTCACCATTTAATTATTGTGCAATAATATTAAAAGATCCAAATTCATGTATAGTTAAATCATTAGACTTTAATGGAAATCTAACAGCAAGAGATGGTGAAGTTTTCTCTCCATTTGATCCAATTACAGTAACAGGTGACTTTAGTAGTTTCCAAACAACTGATAATATTTACATTGTCTTACAAACTTTAGACAATGGAGGTACAACTAGTGGTACAGCACTTTGGTATAATGTTACAGTAGGAGGTACTACTTACAACTTTTCTAACAGTAATGTTAAAGCAGAACTAGGTGAAACCCAATTTGAAAGAATTTCTGATGGTGGTACGTTAAACTATCAAAAGTATACAGGAGTTTTAGGAGCTGATAGAGGATTAATTTCACCGGGTTCATTAATTGTTGAACCTCCCGATCCTCCAACTAACTTAAACGCAACTGCCGACATAGCTGATGTAATCTTAAACTGGACAGCTTCAGTAGGAGCTGATGATTACAAAATTGAAAGAGCAGATGTTGATGTAAATGCAACTAACTTTTCAGTTATTGTACCAAGTCTAGTTGATGCAAACATAGAATTTCTAAGTGATGATTTCTCATCTTATCCAACAAATGCAAGTGGTGATTTAGTTTGGATTCCAACTAAAGCCGGTTCAGGTTCAGCAGATGATATTATAGGAGTAAATGCAACAGGTGATAATTTACATTTTCATGCAAATATAGCTTCAGCTTCTAATGTTGAATTTGATCTATTTAATCTACTTGGACAAAATCTAACTGATGCTAGTGGAGTTGGTGACTTTAACATGACATGGACTCATCAATTACTAGCACATGAAACAGCATTTGCAGATACAGGTGAATTAAAAGTTACATTAACAGATAGAATAACTACACCAACAGGTACACAAACAGGAATTCAGGTAGGATTTTTCCATAGAGAAGCAGGATTTACTCAAAGTGGATTATTAAGAGTAGCAGAAGATAACTCAGGATTCTTAGGATTTGATGCAGTAGATACCAATTGTGGAGATGGTTCTACAACATTCGTAGACGTATCACCTGATGATAACATAGCAGATACTCCAATTACAGTTTATGAAACATTATCTAAAGTTGGACAAGTATTAACTTACAATGTAGGAATTAATGATGATTATGGTGGATTAGGTTGTACTATGTCTACAACAGCAACAGAAACATTTGATGATTTACGTTATCTAAAAATAAGTAGAGCAAATTCAGGTAGTAGTCAACAAGATTCAACCTTTACATTTGATGATTTCGCAATATCAATTAACGGTACTCTTGTAACATTCTATTATGATAGAGATGTAGAATTAGGTACAAATTACAATTATAAAGTACGTGCATTAAATACAGAATTTGCAACAGAATCAGATCCTTCCAATATTGCTAGTGTATTGACAAATAATGTACCTGATGATGTAACAGGAATTGAATCTGAATTTGCAACAGTAAACCAAATTGACATTCAATGGGACGCATTGGCATTTAATTCAGGAATTGGTGAACCCTCTACAGGATTAAACCTAACAAAATACCAAGTGTTTAGAGAAAATGTTACAGGTGGTACTGATTTCGAGTTAATTTCCGAAATATTTGCTTCTAGTCCTCCAAACAATTTCTACAATGATACAGGTGTATCTTTCCCAAGCGTATTCAACTATCAGGTATCAGGTTGTAATGCAGTAGGTTGTGGAGGTAATTCAACTACATCACAGGCTTCAGTAACAGATCCTCCCGGTGCAGTATTGGACACTCCTGTTTTCAACGCAACAGCAGTAAACAATTCAGTTTCATTAGATTGGAATGATGCCTCATTTGCAATCAACTATACAGTATTACGAAACGGAACAATAATTGCACAGGGAGTACCAAGTTCTGATTACATTGATACTTCACAGGCATTAGATACAAACTATGTTTATTCTGCATGGGGTGTAAACAATAACGGTAATGGAACAGAAGGATTCTCAAATGCTGTTATAACAAATGATATACCAACTGAACCATTAAATTTTACAGTATCAATGGGATTAGTTTCTCCATACTTGGAAACACCGATATTAAATTGGACTTTCCCATTGGATCAAGGTGACGGAGATCCTTCAACTTCAGTACCAATACTAAACTTTACAGTAGAACGTAAACAGGGAATTGGTGCATTTACATTCTTAAAGAATGAAACAAGCATACTTCAAAACGGTACAACTGACGATACTGCTGTAGTAGCTGCAAACTACACATGGAAGGTCCAAGCATGTAACATTGTTGGATGCTCACCATTCAGTAACACATTCTCTCTAATTGTAACACCAACTACAGTACCTAACCAAGTACCAAGTCTAACAGCAGATACGTTAAGTGGTACAGAAATTTTCTTGGATTGGGTAACTCCTTCATTTAATGCAAGTAACCAACCAACTGAATATCGTATACAACAAAGACATGTAGGCTTTACAGGATTTGTAACATTACTAGATACAGGAAATCTAGATACTGAATACACCGTAACAGGATTATTGCCCGGAAATACCTACGACTATAGAGTAGCAGGACTTTCAGGTGCAGGACAAGGAAATTACAGTAACATAGCACAAAATACAACATTTACCGTACCTTCACAACCATTAGCTGTTAATGCAACTTCATTAAGTCAAACAGAAATATTACTAGAATGGTTAGAACCGGCACAAACTAACGGTGCAATATTAAATTACAGTATTGAACAAGCAGGATCACCATTTATCTTCATTGGTAATACAAGTGGTACAAACTTTACTGCTACAGGACTAACAACAAAGACAATTTACGACTTTAGAGTAAATGCAACTAACTTAATTGGTTCAGGTGCTTACAGCTTAAACGCAACAAACACAACATTTGGAGTGCCTGATCCTCCAATAAACCTAGCAGGATCTACAGATGGAATTAACGAAGTAACAATAGAATGGGATGAACCTCTCTTAAACTATGGTTCAGAAGTAATAGGTTATAGAATTGATCAAGCAGAAGGTATAGGTGGTACATTTATCACAGCAATTAACAATACAGGAAACAACGTAGAACCATTAGAAGAAACATTTGCCGGATTACTACCACAAACTGATTACGTCTTTAGAATATTCGCATACAACGGATTCGGAATTTCACCGGCTAGTGCAAACTTAACACAAGGTACAATTATTGGACCAAGTGAACCACAAAACGTATTTGCTGTCTTTAACTCAACAAAGCCATATTCAGTTTTCATTTCATGGGAAACTCCTGCAAGTGATGGGGGTAAGGCAATTTCAGGATATTTAGTTCAAAGAAAAGATACTGCCGGAATATTCCAACAGATAGCTAACATAACAGATCCAAGTATTCTAAACTATACTGATACTTCACTAATCAACCTAGCAACACACACCTATAGAGTAGCAGCATATTCAAACCCAACAGGATCATTCTCACCGGATCAAGACGTAGCAACAGTAGTTCCTGCTAATATTGTTAATTATACAATTACTAGTTTCAAGACTAGAGGAGATGTATTAAGACAGGATTACGAGTTTATTGTAGATGATTGTTTCCCATCATGTGCATTAACACAAGCTGATATTGAAAGAAACGGAATTGTAGAATCAAATATTCCATTTAACACACCTGTACCATTAGATACTACAATTACGTTTACAACATGGTTTATTCTACCTGATACTTCATTAAGTTCTATAAACACTACAGCATTTATCACAAACTTAGGATCAAGTGAGGATGATGAAACAGGAGCTACACTAACTTCAGCAGAATTCTTAGTTCCAAGTTCACTATACTTTAACCACACACGTACTAGTGACTTTGAATTACTAAACTTTACACTAATTCGACACCCTGTTACATGGGATGCAACATGTGAATACCAAAATGGTGCAGGATTTGGAGTAGGTGAAGTTGGTGAACGTGGAATTCAACCTCCAATTAGCTTACAAAATGTAGGATTCTATGATGATCAATTAGACGTAGTTCCAAGCTTAAACACATACGTAGCATGTTTTGATCCAATAGACAACCAAATACTTTCATTCACTTCATTTGGTTTAGGTAATGGTTCACTTGCATTAGTTTCATTTACATCACAACTAGGAGATTTCATGGGAGTACCTGTTCCATTCATCTTCATAATTTTCCTAGCTGCAATATGGACAGGACGATCTGCATCAACAGGAATTATTTTCTTAGCAGTAGCAATAGGAGCTATGGGCGTACTTGGGTACTTTCCGGGATTGGACGATCAACCTTTACTAGCTGGTACATTTTGGTCACTCATAGTATTACTCACAGCTCTTGGAGTTCTAGTTGGCAAAAGATTCTTCTAGAAAACCTACCCGACTAAACAATTTTTTACTAGTAAAGGATTACAGAAACATTGTGCTAGAGGCCAATGTGAGAAATGCCTAAACACTTCATGCGATTGTAATTGTCATAAAAAGGATTAAAATTCTTAATTACAAGTAAGTTTTTTGTATATTGAGATAAGTTTTTTGTATATTGAGATGGACGTTAAATGTCTAAAAAACGTAGAAGAAAGAGGATTTATTGTGCCTCCAAGTAATCTTATATACTAAGTTAAAGTAACTCGAAATTGACAGAAACATGGGCCGTATTTCGCTGAAAGGTCATTTTCCTATTTTAGAGTTTAAACTAATGCGTGGTCCAATGGTTTTAACAAAGATAGGAGATAGACAGTTAGAACTAAGACGTGCAAATAGGGTTCAAGGAAAATATTGGATTACAAAAGAAGGAGTTTTTGAACTAGATGGTGAATATTCTTATGATTTACTAGGACAACAGTTGTTATTTTACAACTTGTTTAACTCAAAACCAATTTCACTTCAAGGAATTGAAAGAATACAACAGTTGTATAGAGAAAGAAAAGCAGGATTACTTGTTAGAGAGGTTGAAAGAATCAATAGTGCATTAGAAGCTAGTACAGGAAATCTAAAATATACAGATCCAATACATGCACTAGCTGAACTATACAAAGGAAAAATAGAACAGTTATCTCAACAGGATATGAAATACCTAATTGATCATAAAGTATTTGATAAAGATGATTTAAAGTTACTAAATATTAACAAAATGAATTCTAAAAACGTTGATAGAGGTCTTTCACTTAAAGTTCCTACGATATTGCCTTCATTATTAATGATGGGAATAGGCTTAAGCATAGTTACACTAATGTCTTTAATTAATCCGTTGAAGTGGTTTTAATGTCAGTAATACAAGAATTTACTAGATTTCCTGATTTAACAGAATACGGTTTAATTTTTTATGGAGGTCCATTAGCAGCAATAATAACAACAAAAAATCACATTAAATTACGAAAAATTCAGCGAATGAGGGACTTTTTCATTAACGAATTTGGAGTTTTTGAAGTAGACAGCGAAGCACAGTATCGTTTTGGTAAGCAACCTATCTCATTTTATAACTCACATGGAACATTAATACCAAAAAAAGTAGCAAAAAGAGTAAACAAGTATTACCAAAGAGGACAGTTCTTTGATATTAGAACAGAACTATCAAAAATTTATCCTGAATTAAAACAATTAAAGTTCAAAACAATTTATGACATGTTCAAATTCATAGTAAAAAACACACGACATAGATCAATAGACATAGATACTGAAAAATATCTACCATATTTTAGAGCATACAATCCAATTTCAATCAAAAGATTAAACGAAGCTTGTCAAGCCGGTAGAAAGGCAGTAGATGATCTAAATCCAAGTCTAAAACCTCCAATGCCATTAATGGTTGTAATAATTGGAGGTATCTTAGCACTAGCATTTATCCAAAATGGACCAAAATATGTGCGTGAATTGGTAGGTTACTTTGAAGATTTTGGTAATGCTGCTAGTGGAAATCTGATTTTAGGCTTACAAACACTACTTGGGGGATAGAAATTTTCTTTTTTATAACCTTAGATTGAGGAAAAACTATTGAATATTCAATTTAAATTAAAGAAACAAAATAAAAAACTGAACTATGCACTAGTTCCATTACTTACCGTATTACTTTCAATAACTTTTATTGATTATTCAGGTATTTTAGATGTAGAAAAAGCCTATACATTTGGTCCTGCAAACCCAGAACCATTTGAATTAGGCCAAGTGGATGATTTCTTTTCAGATCCTTTCAACGAAATTATTTCACCATTTGAAGCTACGTTAGGAGATTTTACACTTGTAATAGTATGGGCTATAATTATCGGAGTTTTATGGTTACGTGTTTCTAATACAATGATGGTAGGAGTTATTGGAGTGGCATTAGCAGCTCTTTTCACACAGGGATTTTCAGAAGATGCTCAACAAATTGGTTATGCTTTGTTAGCTGCTGCCATAGCTATAGCAATTTACCAAATTATTACTGTAAGAGTAAATTTCCCTACAAATTAGTACACATTTTAATCAACAATTTTAAATAGTCCACAGGAAATGTAAAATTGTGTCCGATCCGAATGGAGAAGTCCGTAGTGTTCTAGGTTTAATTACTTCAGCAGGATCAGGCAAATCAAAGGATGAAAGAGCAGATAGATTACTTTATCGTACATTAGTTGGACCAAAAAATTTACCTACAGCAGTAGAAAAAATTGAACAGATTACAGCAGTTAAAGAAACATTACCTGAAAACATGAAAGACGTAGCTGAAGAAGCAAAAGAAATTTTGATCAAAGCATTAATCTCTACAACTTCTGTTAAAGGACACATGTTATCAATGCTTACAACACAACGTTCAGAAATCAAGGTCAATGATCCTCGTATGCGTAGACAAGTAATGGGAGGATTACTAAGACAAGGAGGTGATGATTATGGCTAGTAAAACACTACAAAAAGAAAAAATAAAGAAGATTGTAAAGAATACAGGTTGTCGTAATCTTCACTATTCAGTTCACTCTCCTAATCTAAAGTTAGAATACTGTAAGAATTGTGACGGTATGGTTCAAGTTGTAGAAAAAAATAATTGTGCTTGTTGTAAAAAGAAAGTAGCAAAACTTCTTACGTATTCATGGCTTACGAGAGTTTTAAAATTTGGAGTAAAACAACACCATAATTTCATTAAAGATTGGCTAATGTACCCAGATTTTTGTGAAGTAAGACCATTAAAGAAGCCTTATGTTTGGTATCAAGACATATACGAAGATAAACCTCCGTATAACCCTGTAATAGACAGCAAGACAGGAAAACAAAAACAAAGAAAAATTCTAGTTAAGGAAGGATTTGTAAAGCGTCCTTCTCATTCTCAATTTTTAGAAGTAAGGTATAGAGATACTGTATATCAAATTCCTGTAAAATACTTAGCATTAGCATTAGAACCAAATGATGCAGATGTATTAGATGATGATGGTAAAGTCGTAATTGAAGGTGGAGAAAACGCAAAACTTAAGATGATAAAAAAACATGTCAGCATTAAAGGTCTAAGAATCTATTATCCCGAAGAAGAACAGATGGATATTAAATGTAAAAGGTGTTGTGAATTTCTCAAGTTCGACAAAGATGATAACATATTCTGTCCTGAATGTGACAAGGACAATAATAAATTCAGATAAAAATGGGACAGAATAGAAAAATGGGAAAAAACGGAAGAAAAAATGCCTTTACAAAAAAAGGAGAAAAACTAATAAAAAAGATTAAAAGACAAAACAAAAAACTTCCAAAGTCAAAAAGAGTAAATCCCTTTGCTATTGCTACATCAAGAGGATTAAGGCGTAAAAAATAGATTTTCTTTTAAATAAGTCTACTTTGGGAAAATAGCATTGTCAGCTCAAGCGGAAGGTCCAATAGATATTAGGCGTGGTAGAACTTCTTCTGCATTAAATTTACCAAGCTCACCTTCAGCAGCATTTGAGCAATTTAATGATCCATTTAGTTCAAGAGCAGAACAAAGAGGAATTCAAGCTGCTGAAAATTTAGTTCCAATGATGAGTGAACTTGCTGAACAAAATTTTAGTATTGCATTTCAAAAGACAGATTTTAGAGGTCCACGTGGAGATTTTGCTAAAAGAGTTTTTAATGTAAAAAGAAAAAAAAGATTTGGTCCACAAAATCTACCAAGAAACAGAAGAAGAAAAGTTCAAAGAGATTTAGCATTGGGGATTGATTTCTAATGGCACGTAGACCACTAAACCAAAAAAAAAGAGTAGTAACTGTAGCTCGAAGAAATCCAAGACGAGCAGCTCAAATGGCTAGAGATAGACGTAGAGTTGATCCAAGAATTACAGCAAGACAAAGAGCAATAGATTTACAGATAGCAAAAGCACGAAATAAAATAAACTTTGAAAAACAAAGAGCAATTTCTAAAGCTAAAATTGCTGCTCAAAAAACAGCGTCAAAAGTTAAAAAAGGAGCTGCATTACGTAGAAGAAGAGGAATAAAAGTTTCACCAAAAGAAGTAGCTAGAAAAGCAGCTCAACAAGCAGCAAGAAGGGAACAAAGTGGAATTGAAAAAGCAAAAAGAATAGAACAGGGAGGGAAAAGTGTTATTCAACAGTTACAAGAGTTAAGAAAAAACCCAAGTCAAGAAAATGTGAGATTAGCTCAACAAATTCAAGGACGAATATCAACTAAAAGACAAAGACAAAGAGCTAGTAGAGCTGCATCACAATCAGCAGCACAAAGAGGAGGAGTAGCAGCAGTTCAATTCGCAACAGGTGGTTCAGGTGCTAGAACTACAGGACAGCAACAAGCTTTAGAAAGATTTGAAACACAACAAGCAGTTTCAAGTCAAAAGACAGCAACAGGAAAACCTAGACAAACTGTAAGAGTATCTAAAGCACAAGTGGTAGGAGATAGAGTAGTTTCACCATCAAAAGTAACATTTACAGGACAAGTAGTACAAAAACCTACAAAAGTAAAAAAAGTAACAAAAACAGCTTCAGGACAATCATTAACACAAGCACAAAAAGACGCACAACTAAAAGCATTACAGTTAGATATTCAAAAACAATTTCCTGACGCAGTAGCTAAAGCAACAGGACTTTCTACAACACAGGTAAGAAATCTGTCAATTCAAAACAAAACAGTTGTACCTACATCAACAAGAGTTCAAGAAAACATAAAAAAGAATTTAACTTCTGAAGAAAAAAGACAGCAGTTAAGAGAAGCAGGACTAACACCAACTGAAAAGAAAATAACTGTAGTAAAAACTCCTGTAGTTGAAGTAGAGTCTACTGTTCCTGCATCAACTAGTAACAATGTATTTGATCCAAATGTTTCAGCATTAACAGGTGTAGATACACCAACTGATAAAGCACAAAATCTCAAAGATCAAGGTTTAGCAATTAGTCCCATTGGACCTGATGGTAGAGTAACCATTGTAAGATCAAATGGTAAACTTGCAAAAGTTTCACCTCAATTAGCACAAAAACTAGCAAATGAAGGAAAAATTGCTACAGGTTTTGACGTTGAAACAACAATAAGAAGTACAGAATCACGTCCTCAACCAATAGACATAGACGCAAAGCCATTAGTTTCACCAACTAGAGATGAAATAGGTGCAGCAGGAGGTACACCACAAGAAAAATCAAAAGAACAGTTAAGACAAGAAACTTTAGAATTTAGAGCTGGTCAATCACCAAATGTTACATTATTTGATATAGCAGTTGATAGAAGAAGTAAAGGCATTGTATTTGGACCGGGAGAAAAAATAGGTCGTAGAGATGATGTAACAGGTGAATTTGTAGAATTAAAAGGTACAGAATTAGCAGCAGTTAGAAGAATTAGAGAGGAACAAGACATAGCAAGAATAGCTAACGCATTACAAGCTCAAAAGTTTCAAGCAATTTCAGGAGCTAAATCAGGTGTAGAAGTACTAGCAGGATTAAAAGCAGTAGAAGATAGAGGTGAACAGCAAATTATTGAACCACAATTTACATTTGGTACTCAACAAGGTCCAAGTGATGTACCATTTTTTGAGGATAGAGAAAGAATTGGAGGTGTAGATACTCCTGAAAAACTAGCAGCTATCCAAGAAAGATTAGATTCAACTCCTAGCTAGTCCATCACTACAAGAAACATTAGGCTTTGGTACTCCTGTAACAACTGTAGAAAATAAATTTATTCCACGTGAACCTGTAGCTGAAGTTACAACAGGTACAGAACAAAAACTAGTAGCATTAGGTTTTGAACCAACAAAACAAAAAATCGAATCAGGTATAATTCCAAAAGATGAAGGATCATTAGTTTCAGTACCAAACCCAACACAAACTTTTGATCCTGTATTATCAAGTGTAAATCAACAGTTTGGAGGATTTGATTTTCTTCAAGCAAACACTCAAAAAAATCTAGCTGTTCAAAGTCTAACTAAAAAACCCGAACCTGTAGCAAGTGAAGGCTTTAGTGATGCACAGTTTGATATTATAACAAACAGATTAACACCTGAAAAAGCAAGAAAATTTCAATTTACAAAAGAAGATTCAGTTGTAGGAGCTGACATAGGTAGTCCATTTGGAGTACAAACAGGAAGAACAGTTGGAGAAACTGTAGGAATAGTTCTAACCGGTCCTGTAGGATTAGCACTCACAACACAAGAAGCAATAAGAAAACTAGGTGGACCACAAATACTACCTCCACAAGTTAGACAAACTGTAGGAGATTTTGGTACTTCAATTGCAGCAGATATAGAAAATGAGTTTATTGCTGTAGCAAATATTCCAAAATTACCGGGTGCTGTAGGAGATTTAGCTACAGGTAGAGTAGGTAGAGATCCGGAATTCATTGAGTTTAATCCAACTATACAAGATTTGTTTATTGGAGGAATTATTCAAAGTGGAGTCAGTTCAGTAGTAGAAAGACCAATAGTATCTACACCTAATGCACAGGGACTAGTCAAAGCACAACTAAAAGACGGAACAGTAATAGAAACAACTGTTCAAAATGCACAAAGACTAGCAGATACAAATCAACTCAAGACAATCGGAGGAGGTGGAGCTGAACAATTCAAGAAAGAAAATACTTTACTATTTGAAAATCTAGCAACATTATCAAGAGAACGTCCCGGTGCATTAGTTGGTTCAGGTTTAGAATTTGGTGTTGTTGCAATTACAGGAGCTAAAGCAATTTCATTTACAGCTAAAACATTAAAAGGAGCTGCTCAAGCTGGAAAAGCCTCAAAAGCTGCTAGAGTAAACAAGGCATTATCAGAAGAATTACCAAAGGTAGAAGTTCCTTCAGAATTTAACATTAAATCAACTGTTTCAAATGTAGGTGAAGTAGTAAACAAAGTCGATAGATCCGGTGCTGATGTTTTATCAGGTGACGCATTTGGTAAAGGTTTTAAGAATTTTTTTAAGAAACAAAAATCAAATTACGATAGATTAACAAAAACACAAAAAGAACGATTAATTAAACAAGTATTAGAACGAAATAAAAACTTGGAAAAACCATTAACAAGAAGTGAAGCAGAAAAATTAGCAAAAAGTGCAGTAAACAGAAGAACACCATTAGGAGATCAAGGATTAACTGACGTTGAATTAAGAACACAAGAAAAAGCATTTAGAGCTAATCAACCAATTATATCAACTGATACTTCAAAACCATTAATTGCAAGACAATTTGAATTCTTTAGACAGAAAGGTAAAGGATTACCACAAATTGAAGCAGGAGGTGGAAGAAAACTAGGAGTTGATCCAAGAATTTTACGAGAAAACCAAGCTGACGAAATTTTTGCAAAAAATCTTAAAAAAGCAATAAAGGAAGCAGAAGGAAAAGACAAAGGAGGAGTACCAACAACTACAAAGAAAAAACCTCCTCCTCCTGATGAACCAAAAAAACCAAGAACAGCAGGAGAAATAAGACAGGCTTTTGCTGATGCAAATGGAATATCCAAGAAAGAAGCTGCAAGACAGTTAGATGAATCAGGAATTTTAGGTAGAAGTGTAGATGATTCTGCTAATGTTGGTGGAGATTCAGCTAGAAAAGCAAATAATGACATTAGAATAATTAATGATGTAAAAAAGAACAGAATTAGTATAGATGAAGCTAGAGATATTTTACAATCTAGAGAAACTAAGGTTACAGGTGGTGGAGTTCAAACATTACTTTCACCTGAAGGTAAGGTAAGAGTAGTTGGAGATCAATTTACAGGTGTACTAGTTGGAAATAAAGTAAGACAAGTTCCTACAAAAATAGTAAGAGTAGGTGATGATTTTGCAAGAGTACCGGACCTAAAAGCAGTAGATGATTTAGCAAAAATAACAAACGTAGGTGACGACTTTGTAAAACTAGGTAGAGGTACAGATGATTTAGCCTCACTTACTCAAACATCAAGAAAGGCATTAAGAGCTTCCACACAAGTCTTAGAAGAAGGTGCAGAAGGAGGAGCTAAAAAGGGAGGAAGTAAAGGAGGACAGCAAATTCTAAAAAGGACAAAAATTGATGAAGTTCCAACACTTAAAAAAATTAGAAGAGCTAGTGATGATGGAATTGGTAAAATACCAAAAGCGTTAAGAGATGAATCATTTACACCAATTATCAAAGGTGATCTTTTTGGAGTTATTACACCTAAACTCATAACAAGAACAGATGAAGCTTTGGAACAAGACCAAACATTTACTCCTGCATTGGATATTAAACAAGAACAATTACCCGGACAAGCTTCACTTGATCTATTTGGACAACCACAAAGACAGCAAGGACAATTAAAACAACCAAGATTTACAAGTTTAAGATCGCAGCAAGCTCCAAGATTAGCTAATCAATTTACTTTTGACTTTGGACAGTTCCAAGATCCAAGAACTAGAGGTAGATTAAGATTTGGAGGATTATTTGCCGGATCTTCAGCTCAAGATGTAGGTGGAGATGCAAGAGATAACGCTAGAAGATTCTTTAGAGTCTTTGATGTAGGTAGAGATAGACAAGGTAATCCTGTACCATTTGGTAGAGTTTCACGTGGTTTAGGAGTTCAAGTACAGGCAGCAGCACCGATCTTTGAAGTCGAAGATGTTTTAGGTCGAAGAAGAGCTAGAAGGCCAAGACAAGAAGAAGTATTTGATATTAGTTTTCCAACTATCTAAAATAAGAAGTCTTATATAAAATACTTATAACTTAAAATCGAATGGCAAAAAGAGTTAGATGTTTAGTTTGTGGTAATACAACATTTTCTATTCGTTACATGACAAAACGTACTTGGGGAAAACCCAAAGGTAAGCCTCAATGGTGTAAAAAATGCGACATTTATTGGATCAATGGAAAAAGGAGGTGAAGAAATGGATAAAAAATACATAACTACAATAGTTCTAGAACATGAAATTGATGATGAAAAGAAAAATACTATATGTGCTGACATTACAAAAAGATTATTGCCTGAAGGTAAACTTCCTATAGTAATTGATTCTATAACAGTTCAAGAAGCTCCTGCAAACATGCAACCGGCACATTACAGATTGATGTTACAGTTAGCAGAACAGTATAAAGCACAACAAGAAGCTGCTTATCAGCAACCACAAGAACAGTATGAAGAACCTCCTCCTGAAGATCAATCTCCTGAAGATGATGAGGAAGAAGAAAAGGAGTAGTTAAATGTCAAACGAGATACTGTTATGGGATAATCCACGAATCAAAGGTGAGCAAGCTCATAAACTTCTTAAACAAAGAGTTCTTGAGCTTACTCTACCTCCTCATAATCTAACTAGAGAGAATATAGCAAAAATGGTAAACCGTTCTATTAGCAAGGTCTACCATTTACAAAGAGAACTAGTTGAAGATGGTAAACTCCAAACTAGCCAATCAGGTCATATTATCAAAGCAAAACCCGATAGACTAGCCTCAAAATATGCTGATTTAACACAAACTCAATTTCTTCAGATTGAATCAGTTATCAAATGGCGTGATTCACTAAAACGAGCTGAAGTAAAAAAATACAAGTACATGATTGTTAATTTTTGGAAAGTTTGTAAAACATTAGATGTTCATCCTGATGTATTTTTAATTGATGATATGAATGAAGTAAACCCACTTGTTGATAAATTCATTCAGCTATTCAAAGAAGGTAAAACACATTATCTAAAAAACAATGCTGTAAAAGATCCATTACGTCAATCAAAAGCAAGTCCACAAGCGTATATTGAAGCAATAAGAAGTTTTATTCGCAGAAATGGAGGAGATATAGCTGATGGAGATTTAGTAATTAGAAGAAAACCTGTAGATTTGTATGCAAAAGCAAAACTAAGTGACAACCAAAGACTAAAGGGGATAAGATTTATGAAAGAAAATTTTGGAGAGGAAATGGCAAATATTTTCACACTTCATAATGAATTAGGAGTTAGAACCACAACATTATTCACAATGAAGCCAAGATTTGAAAAAATAACAAGAACATTTGATGGTTCAGATGAAAATGATAAGGTAAGATTACAAGTTCCTTGTACTTGGTACAAAGCAACAATCTTTGAACAGAAACAACAAAAAGCAAGTAAAGGAGGATATTTTGAAAAATATATCATAACTCCAAAAGCAAAAGCAGTAGTTGAAAAACTAAAAGACGAAGAACCAATACATAATTATCAAAGTATTAAAACAGCAAAGGACGAATACAATGAAAGATTAAGACAGTTATTTGCTCACTTGGGAATGATCAGCACAAATCCTATAGATCAAAAAAATTATGAAGAAAATACAATGAAATGGTTTTATGTTCATTATCCAACCGGAGTAATGCGTCATTCATGTGTCCATTGGTTGATGAGAATAACAGGAAATAACGCTTCAGCAGTTTCAACATTATTCTGGGAAAAGTCAGAAACATTAAAAATTTATGCAAAACAAAGCTTTGACGATCTACTTCAGATAAACGATTGTGCGTTTTGTCGTCCTCCAATAGAATCAGATAAAAGATTTCGTAGGTTCTGCAATCTAAAACATGCAATAATCTTTTATAATAATGGAGGAAAGAGCAAAAAAGAGATGATTCAAAGTGCTTAGTCATAGAGAAAAATGGATCTTTGTTATGACGGTAATGAAAACCTCAAAACAAGCTAGACAACTTCCATTAAAATCACAACAGGCATTATGTGAGTTTATTCGTAAACAGATTGCACCTGATATAGATTATCCTGAATGGCTAAAAATTGAAAAGGATATTTCAGAAGTAAAGCAAAATCTAAACAGGTTTATGATGGAAGGAATTATGAATTCAGTAGGAGAAGAAGTTGAAATTCCAACTGAAGCAGAAGCAATATTCAAAAACGATCTTAGAGAATTAGATGAAAATGTTAGAGATGAAATGAAGAATATCGATATTAAAAAAATACTAAATGCAATAGATAATGAAAAAATCGCATTAAATGAAATGAAAAAGTTAAATAAAATATTTGATATGGTTCTAAAAGAGAAGGGTATGAATGAGGATAAAGACTAGACATTATTTGTATTTACTACCAAAAAATCCTAAAAATAAAGAACCTGTAAAATGTTCCAAGTGTGAAACTATAATTCAAAAAGGTGATTTAGCTTATTCAAAACCAACTAAAAAAGTATATTGTGCTGAATGTTCTTTCATATTAGGTTTTATTACAGGAATTGATGGTGATAGAGAACATTGATGGCAGAACCTCCTCCAACTATTCAAGGTGGAGATAAAACAACAGGTCCATTATGTCCAATTTGTAAAAAACCCTACAACGAACATTCATGGATGCAAAAACAAGAGTGCAACAGAAAAATGAAAAGAGAAGATAGAGAAAATATTTGGGATAAGGAAAAGGAATCATGGAAGTAATGGATTGTGAAAAAGTTTGTTTTGCATGTCATAGAGTAATGTCAATACATACAAGAAAAAATCTACAGGATTGTTTGGAGGATTTAACAGATAGACTAAGAAATATTGAACAGATGTTAGAAACTAATAGAGGTTATCAAGACATACTTCACTTTGCTGTACATGAATTGGGAAAAAAAGTATGACAGAAATTCCATTAACACCAAAGAAAAAAACAAATGAATGGGCTAAAAAACCAATAGTTCTAGGAATTTTAGCAGGACTAAACGCTATGCTGTGGGCTTTGATAATTAACGTGTTTATCTAATGAATAACAAACATAATTCTCAATGTGATGCTCATTGTTGGAAGTATTATTTAGTAAAGTTCAGTTATGATTACATATTGCAAAACAGATTAAGAGCAAATGCAAATGATAAAAGAGTGGTATTTATTGAGAGATGAAGATAAAGTTCTAACAGCAAAAAGGTATAAGATAATTCTTTGTGATCCTGCATGGAAGTTCGGGGATCGAAATACAGGAGGGAGTTTTAAATCAGGTTCAGCTAATCATTACATTACTTTAGATTTAGATGAAATATCTAACATCATTTCAAATACAAAAAAAGCAAATGATTGTGTTTTATTCATGTGGTGTCCATACACACACCTAAAAGAAGGAATAAAACTAATGGAGGATTCAGGATTCAAATATCATAACGTAGCTTTTACTTGGGTTAAAAAGACAAAAACAGGAAAAGATTTCTTTGGAATGGGACATTGGACTAGAGCAAACCCAGAAGTATGTCTATTTGGAATAAAGGGAAAACCAAAAGCAAAAGATCATTCAATAAGAAATCTAACCTACGCTGAAATTGGTAGACATTCACAAAAGCCAAAAATATTTTACGAAAAGATTGAAAAATTATGTGGTAAATTACCCAGAATAGAACTGTTCGCTAGGAATACTAGGAAGGGATGGGCTAGTTGGGGTAATGAGGTTGGGCTATATCATTGATTTTCTTTTAAATAAGTCTACTTTGAGAATTATTTTGTGTGTGGCGAAGAATTAGCATTATATCTATATTCAGCAATAGGTGTATTGGGTACTACAGGTTTTGTACTAGCGATATTTTTCAAGGATAATTTTACAAAAAAGGAGAAAAAAATTGAGCTTTAGACTAATGGACATAGAGGATTTCCTACCAAAAAGAAAAAATGGTAATGGAAATGGAAAAAAGAAAAACGGTGGAAAATTAACAAATGACTTTGGAGGAATACCACAAGATTCATTTGTAGATTTAGGTGCAGGATTTAACGGAAGATTCAAAAACATTGGTGGAGGATTTTTAGAATCTGTAGATATTGGTAGACAACCTTCAATTAATTTTGCTGAAGGTGGAAGATCAAGTTCAGCTATTTCACCATTATTTTCTGACTTTGAAGGAAAAGATGTTAAAGGATTTGGATTTAAGAGAGGTAGGCTAGAAAAAATTGCTGATAGAGAATTAAAAGAAACTAAAAAAAGTAAAAAGAAAAAAGAAAAAGAAGAAAAGAAAGGAAAAAGATTAGGAGAAGTAATAGCAGAAAAAATTAGCGAAAAAAGAAAACAATCACAATTTAGTAAAGAGCAAATAAAAAGAGAGAAAGAAGCTGATAGAAAAACAGAAAGAAGATTAAAAGAACTAATTGAAGAAGAAAAAGAAAGAAAAGCAAGACAACGTGAAGGTAGAATTGGAGGACCGGGACAATTAGGTTCTAGGTTTAGAGGTGTATAGAAATGGTAAGACCGATAATTAAAAGAAGAAAATTAGTTACAAGTAGTAAAGTAGGTTCTAGAGGTAGAAGAAAACAATTTGCTAGAGGTTCAACTGACTTTAGAATTAGAGGTGTAACAAGTTCAAGAAGGAAAGTTATAGGTTCAGGTCGAAGAATTCCAATACAAAAACCTAGAGGACAAATACAAGAAGGAAAAATTATTAGAAAAAAAGCTAAAGGTGGAGTAAGACAAGTAATACCTCCAAGAAAAATTCAAATTCAAAGAGCTAAAGGTGTAGTAAGAAAAGTAATTCCTCCAAGAAGAATATCAGCAATACCAAAACCAAAACCAAAACAAGTAGGAGTTGGAAGATCATTTGAAGGTGATACTCCATTCTTTAGAGGTGGACAAAGCGTGGTAAAATTTATTGCATTTAGTCCTAAACCAAAACCAACTAGAATATTTCCTCAAAGAAATCCTAACTTTACAACATTATCACAGAATGTTGTAAATCAAAGACAAGGATTAGTTTCTGTAGGAGAAAGTAGAGTAGGTGAATTCATTAGTGATCCATTAGGATTTTTCGGTACAAGATTCACAAGAGGAAAAAATAGAGATGTGTTTGGAGGTTTATTCTAATGGTAAGAAAACAAAAACGTAGTATATTTGATGGATTTGATATGCCAAAAAGAAAGGCATTTCCAAAAGATTTTGATTCTGCATTTGGTTTAGATTTTGACTTTAACTCAAAGTTGGATTCTCCACAAAAACCTAACAAACTATTTCAAGACTTTGGGTTTACAGAACAGTTTAGGGCTTCTGAATCAGAAGAAGCCTTTAACGATAATGATCCATTCACACCTGAAATAATTAGTGACGACTTTGAAGAACCAAGTGAAAACATGTTTCTACCTTCTAAAGAAACTTCATTATTTGAACAGTTACCAAAAGTTAGACTAGGTACACCAATTCCAAAATCAGATCCAGAATTACCAAATAAAGTAAAACTAGAAAGAAAATTCCGTAGAGTAAGACAAGAAGCATTAGAAACAGGTGCTAATCCAATAGATCCAAGTGAGGAACAGGATTTCTCACAATCACGTCCAACTAGAAACTTTGGTACAACTTCAAGATTGCCTACAGGTATAGGATTTGGGAGGTTCTAAATGGCTAGAAGAAAAAGACGTGACACAGCACTTACAGATGAAGATAAATTATTTGCTTTGGCTTATGGTCACAATTTTGTCAGAAGTAAAAAATCAAAGGACGTAGATAATGCTAGTACTAAAGGACTAACAAATGACTTTGCTAAAATGTGGACAGATCCTTCTAGACATGATTGGCCCAATATTGATACAGCAGTTAGAAATGAGTTAAGAGGATTTACTAAAGAAAAAGGAAGAAAAGCCTTCAAAAACGTACAGGACGTTATAGGAGAGAGTGGATTTTGAAAAAATTTCTTTTAAATAAGTCTACTTTGGAGGGTACTGCATGAGCAATCTAGCAAATGTTACAGGTGCAGTTACAAATATAGCTGGACTTGCCTTCACAGTAGGTGCTTTAGGCTTAACATTGGGATTCGTTGATAGAGCATTAGATAGAGCAACTCGTAGATCAAATGGTAAAAGAAGATCATCTCGACCATTATTTGATACTATGCCAAAAAACAATGTATTCAGTTTACCAAAACAAAAACGTAGAAACAATGCCTTTGATACGGAGTTGTTTAGTTTCTAATGGTTACTTTAGCAGAAAGACAAGCAGCAAGAAAAAAGAAATTTAAAGAGAGATTCGCAGCAGCAGGAAAAAAGAAAGCATCTTTATTAGCTGGTGTAGCAGAAAGAACAGCTCAACGTAGAGGTAGAGGTTTTGATCCTTTAGAAACTGTAATTAAACAAGCCACAAAACCTCCTCCACCTCCAAAACCAAAAACAAGAATAGAGCAAGCTAGAGAATTAGTAGGTTGTGATCCAAATGCAAGATTTGGACCAACCGTATCAAGAGGTGTTAGTTTTATTTGTCCCGGAAAAGCAATTCAATTTAATCAACAAGCAAACCCAACTACAAGAAGATTCTTTGGTTCAGGAATAAGTAGAAATCAAAAAATATTACGAGATGCAGGATTTGGTGATTTAATTCCTCCCTCACCTACAGAAATCAATAATGCAAAAAGAGCTATTAAAATTGCAAGAAGAAAAAGAAATTTCAACCAAGTACGTAATCTAGAGATTAGATTCTGTAAAGATCCAAGACTTGCAAGTATAGTCGTTGGAGGTAGAAAGTGCAGTTCATTCAAAAGGGCAGGGTTGTTCTAAATTGGGTTGTGCATGTGATCTAGGAATTAAGGAAATTGGAAAAGCAAAGAAAAGAGCAACAAAAAAAGACGACTTTGAAACAATTACAGGAGGACTAATCTAATGCCAAAAAAAATTCTAAAATCAAACATAAAACTAAACATTCCAATTAAATCATCTAAAGTAAGAAACAAAAACTTTAGTAAAAAAACTGCTTTTGAAGGAGATTTCTTCTAATGTCATTTAATCTAGACGCAGATGATGAGTTTGAAGTATTTTCGGGTAAAGTAAAATCAAAAAAATTAGGGATGGGTATGAACGCTGACATTGAATTGGGATTACCAAGACAAAATTTAGACACCGAAATTAAAACTCCAAATTTTGAATTTGGAATTCGTGGAGTTAAAACAGAACGTAGAGGAAGAAAAAAATCATTTAAACCAATTAAACAAGGTGCTAAAGTAATACGAAGTGGTAAAGTTATCAAGAAAGGAGCTAAGGTAGCTCGTGGATTTTAGGGAGGTGAAATGAATGGGAGGATTCTTAAAATCTAAAGGTAAAAAAGTAAAAGCATTTGAAAGTCCCGGAATAACTGACGCAGGAATAATGAACTCTAAGGATTTATTCAATGTACCAAATTCAGCAGCTAATCTTTCAACAGCAGGACGAGGTTCAGCTATTATGGACATTGGTTCAATGGAAGGACGTAAGCTAACAAAAAGAGCTAGAAAACGTGCTACAAAGGTGAGAGCTTAGAACAATGGTTCTACTCACTTTATTTCTTTTAGGAGGAATTGACCAAGCAATAAATCCTAAAAGCAAACAAACTATTGGTAAAAGGGTTAAACTAGGTTTTACAGATTCAGAATTTAATAAATTAACTAGACCATTTGATCTTAAAGCAAATGGAGGTTTAGGTTTTAGAAAAACAAAAGGAGGTAGAATCACCTTTTGAGTGCTGCAAGTAGACGTAGAAGAAACAAGAAAAAGAAAAAGGCAAAAAGACAAAGTAGAGGATTTGATATTTCAGGTACAGGTGCTTTTAATATCTATGGTTAATAAAATAATCAGCGACAAAGCTGTAAAAAGTATCAGAAGTAGAGGTTTTGTTAGAGGTAATTTTGATCCTATTGATATTGTAGATAGTGTAAATGTTTTATTTCTAGGACCAAATGCTGCTCTTTCAGCTAGAAATAGAAAGATAGCACAAAAAGATTTTTCTGATCAACTTGGATCTTTTGGAGGAGATTTCAACAGATTTAGTGTAAGTAGAAAAGGAGTTTTTGATTTCTAATGGCTAGAACAATGTCTAGAGCAAAGGGTAGAAAAATTAATACGCCATTTGGAAAAGTAACAGCAAGGAGGGAGTTAAGATAGCAAAAAATCTTTTAAAATCACCTAAAGAATTTAGGAAAAAAGTTAGAATGGATGCAGGAGTGCTAACAAAATAATGCCAAAAAAAGAATTTGATCCTACGAGATTTTTAGATGTGATAGATGATGTGAACGTATTGTTCTTAGGCCCTAATGCAAGTATTCGTAAATCTTCAATCTTTACAGCTAAAAACGTAAAAGAATCAACTTCAAAAAAATTTGGTTCTAGAGTAACAAAGAGAATTAAAAAAACAAAGGAGTTAGATTTCTAATGAGTGCGTTAGATCCTAGACTTTTAGGAATTGGAAAAATAGGACAACCATGTAAAGATTCAGAAGGTAGAGATGGTATTTGGGTTCAACCAAAATTTTCCTGTCCTTCTCCAATAACAGTTAATGGACAACTAATTGATGTAGCTTGTCCACAAGTAATGCCTATGCCAAGATGTGACGTTAGAAATATAGAAGTTGTAGCAGATCAATCAAGACAATTAAAAAAAAGACTAAGAGCAATTAACAAATTACCAAGAGAAAAACGTAGAGCTGCTAGATTAAAATTTCAAAGAGATGTTAAAGCACAAACAAGAGCAAGATCAAAAAGAGAAAGAGAAAGAATCAAAGCTTTAAGAGCAAAACGCAAAAGACCATTAACTGCAAGGAGAAGAAGATAATGGCACGTGGTAGAAAAGGTGGACGAAAAAAACCAAGATTACTAAAACATAATGTGATTACTGATAGAAAATTTGGTAGAACGCAGAAAAAACCTCCAAGAGCTTTATGTCCAATTTGTCAAGGACCACACACACGTAATCAACATAGATTTCATGGTAAAGGTGCATTTGCTAGAACACATAGTAAAAAATCAATTTTAAAATCTAGTAGAGCTAGAAGTAGTGCTGCCATAAGGAGAAGAAAAAGTGCCTAGAAGAAAAAAAACTAAAGAAGAAAATGATATAGAAATGTTTGAAAGAAAATTCAATGTACCGGATCAACCATTTGTTAGAAGGATTTTAAGGAGAGGATTTTGATTAAGGTAGATGGTGGATTCATTTGTACGTTATGTGTACCAACTGAATTTATAGAAAATAAAAAATTAGAATCACATATCAAAGATTTTCACATTAATGATGATAGGGACAAGTGTAGATAATGCCAAGAAGAATTAGAAAAATGAATAAAGTTGAGATTAGTCGTATGCAAAGAAATAGACGAGAATTACAAAAAGGAAATCTACCATGTGAGAGATTTCTAAAGCACATGAGTTTAGAACGTGGTTGTGAGAATCTTCAAAAAAAGATCGATAAATTTAAAATCTAATAGGTGAATAATAATTATGGCAAAATCTCTAAAGGCAAAACCCTTCAAAAAGCAAACTCAAAAGAGAATCGAAAGTTTCGATAAAACAGGTAGAGTTTAACTATTCTACCTAGTTTTTTTTACATACAACTTATTTAGTCCATACTTATAACTATAATCTTGACAGCTAGGATGAATAAAAAAGAGATCGATTTTTTCTATCCTAGATTAGTAGTAAGAGATGGTGAATATTGTAGATTATGTGCAAAAACACCTTCTGAATTAGGCGTAGACAAATTAGAAATTCACGAAATTATCCATACTAGACCATTAGATATTGAAAAAATGTTAATTTTATGTCATGGTTGTAACAATCTAAATGAGTTAAACGTAGAAAACTTAGAGGGAGATCGTACTGAAACACCTGAATTTAAAGTAAAAAGAACATATCGTCCAATATTTTTAGAATATTTAGCTTCAGAAATGATGAAAAACGTAAACAAAGATGGATGCGATTTTGAAGAAATAGTAGCAGATGGAGCTTATCTTACAGGTAGATCAAAACAAACTATCATTAATTGGCTATATCCATTATACAAAGGAACTAAAGGACCATACATTGAGTGGGGAGGTAGACTTTATTTAAGAGGCAAACAACCTAGAGGAATGATTCAAGAATTACCTAAAAGAGAAAGTGAATTTCAAACAGATGAACAGGAAGAAATGAAATGACTAGAACTAGGTTTATGAGATTACAAACATTAATGAATATGGCATTAAGAGGTTGTACCTATGATGAAATATTAAACAAGGCGTTATCATGGGGAATTACTGAACCTACTGCAAGAGGCTATATGAAAACATTGAAGGCCATGCTAACTGAAAAATCAGTAAATTTATCAGAATCAAAATTAAAAGGTAAACCTAATCCCTACAATAGTGAAGAAGAAATTATTGGTTCGGGAGCTGATATTATAAAGGTAGACCACAAAGAAGAAAAACACGTGCCTATTTGGTTACGTGGTTCATCACTTCTTGATTGATCGCATAGTGATTTTTAATTTGTTGCGACTTTTTTGTTCCTAATTTGTTGCGACTTTTTTTTTGTTACATGGATGATGCTAGGTGTGTTTTTCCAAAATTAATTATTTTATTGTCCTAAGATCAATTATTTGATCCATTTTTTTACAAAAGTCGAAGCAAACTAATTTGTTGCGACTATTTGATGCGACTTCGTGCCTATGTGACTCGACTATTTTTTTGTGAATGTTTTTGTGGGCTACAAAACTTGATCGACAAACGAAATTAACCACATGGATTACCAAATACAGAAATCTTATTTAGAAAATAAAGAATTAAAAAATGGAGGATAGGTATCTCAATGTCGGCAAGTTCCCAAAGAAGTGCTGTACGCCCAAATGCCTCCTCCATTAAATCTGTAAAAGAATTTTAATAATAGTTTTACATAATGTAAATTAAGCCTAATGAAATGACAGAACCGGTTTTTAGGTTAAACCGTCTTAGTGGAGGGATCTCGGCTAAGGCGTTAATACTTATAACTTACTAATTGATCAATATTTTGGTTGAATGTGAAATTCCTTTAAGAGAAGAAGTAATGAAATTAAAATGAAAGAGAAACTAGCAAGAGCATGGCTTTATTTTAGAACAGGATATTCTTACTACTTTGTGTTTTTAGTTAGTGGATTAAACGCATTGATGATAGCATATTTTGTTGTAATACTTGGAACAGAATGTGAAGCAGGAAAATCTCTCTTAGATTCAGGAGATATTTTATGTCTAGTTAGATGGGCCTTTCCACACTTTGCATATTTTGTATTGTTTACAATAGGAGTGGGAGTACCTATGTTAGTTGGAATTGGTTATTATCATTACAAAAAACACCAATATGGTACACACGCATACATAGAATGGAATAAAAACCCATACCAAAAAATAACACTACAGGTTTTGCTTCAAATGATTCAAGAATTAAAAATGACAAACAAGTACGACAAGGAAAAAGTAAAAAGATTACAAGTTATGCAAGATTCTTTAGAAAAACTGTTATCAACTCTTTAGATCAATAGCATACATAAAGTATTTTGCCTTTGTAGATGGACTAATCCATTCATAATCCAACTTGGTAAATCCCATTTTTTGATAATCATGTGGAAAACAAAGAGGTTGCCATAAATCATTAGACTCTACAACGTATAATTTTTTGGAAATTCTTTTCAATTCACTAACAATTTGCTCACATACAGGTGATAAAATATGGTCCAAGACAGAAACAGTAAAGGCTACGTCAAAATATTTATCTCTAATTGTAGGTAAAAACGTTTCATCTTCTAGTATTAGATGAATTCCGGGATAAAACTTCTTACCTTCTTCGATTGCAGGAACAGAAATATCAATACCACAACGATATTCAGCAGTAACTATGTTGAGATTTTTACCTGTACCACAACCAAATTCAAATACAGTTCTTGGTTTTTCTCTATTAATTACTTTGATAACTTCCTTATTTCCCTGATAAATGATATGTCCATTGTTATAACTTTCATAAAATTTCTTGATCGATTCAAGACTCAAACTAATTTTTCATTCATGTACTAATATAAAAGACCTAAGATAATTTTTATAAATAACCGATTAGAAATAAAACTATGCCAAAAAGAGCAAGACAACCTCCAAAGAAAAAAGCAATTAATCGTAATTTAGATGGTCAGATTACAGGTGGACGAGGTTTTAGACCTGATAGATAATGAAACTAAAACCTATCAAAAGAGAAAAGGTTTTTGGGAAAATGCCAAGAGCAAACGCTACACCAAGGAGAAATTGATATGGCCCTACCTGAAATTTATTTAACAGCTTTGTTTGCCTTCACAAGTGGGTCAATTTGTACTTTCATCTTTATGAGATTCTTCAATAAAATGAAGGAGAAAAAAATTGAAAAATACAAGTAAAATTCTAAATCAAATAATGTTTTACGTATTAATTTTCACAATGGGAATGTTAGGATTTACAACTGCGGTATTGCTTCAAGCAGTAACAGAACTACCAAATGATACTGAAACTTCAGATGAGGACAAATCTTGGATAATTGTAATGATTAGTGTGGTTTTAGGAATGATAATGTTTGTTGGATATACTATTCCTCAAGAGATAAAAAGGGTTTTAACAGTAATAACAAAAGGTGATTAATTGAAACAAGAACAAATTAACAGATACAAAAAGTACACAAAAATAACAGGAATCACAATTATGGCAGTTTACATTTCATTTGGAATCTTCGGATACTCCGTTATGGATCAAGACCAACTAAGTCAAATGCAAAACAGTTTCTTAGGTGATTTAAACTTAAAAATAAATGAAGCATTTGCAGATGATTCAACCGAAGGGATTAATTACTTAGTAGAAATTTCTGATAGTATTGGAACAAAAGACTCAATCAGATGATAAACTAGTCTATATCACATTAATCCTTTCAGTTGTTTTAATTGTATGTATTTTAATTTTATTTAATCCAACTGCTGAAGGAGCTATGTGTGGTAAAACATGTCAAGCTGCAAAAGCTAAAAACATGACAGTAACAGAATATCGAGAATGGTTAGATAATCCAAAAAGTGTAGACACTTCATTCTTTTTTAATAATGATAGAGGTCATAATTTTATTTCAATTAGAATTTCTAATTCATGTAAAGCATTAGATTATTGTCCTACACACAAAGAACTAGCTGATCAATTTGATAATTCAAACAGATACCTAAGTGGAGATTTCTTTTTCGATAACGTTACTGAAACTTGGAAAAGGGAAAATCCCTTAATGTATAATGATTTTGAGTATTACAAGTACATGAATATGGAATGGGTTGTATGGGTTAATCCTTCTGATTATACTTGGGACAGAACTAAACAGATTGTAATTGAACCACAACTGCATTATATTGACCGTAGGGATGGATATGAAAATCAAGTAAGGATAGAATATGAAGGATTAAACGTAGATAATTGTGATAGTGCTACTATTGGATGGAAAAACAACGGTACTTACATTTTGTTAGATGTTCTAAATCATTTTTACTCAAACTGTAGAACGCCTTTAGAATATGATCCAACTAGAGAAATTTTCATAGAGTCAAGAATTTTTGAAGATTGTGATAAGGAATGTTTCTATCATAGAGAGCAATTCCAACGAGAGTTAAAAGTTGATCAATTAATTTCAATGGAAGAATGGGAGAAACAGCATTGTAATGATGAAAAAGTAAGTGAGTATACGGACATTACAAGTTACGACAGAAATAAAGCTGAATGTGATAGAATAAGATCGACATTGGATTTAGATTCAAAAGATGATAAAAAAACATGTTATGGAATTTATTGTGAGAATGAACCTGATAAAAAGGAATTAAAAACTACAGCAGAAAAAAGAGCTGAAAGGTTAAAGGAGTTAGAAGAAATACAGGAGTGTAAAGAGCTTCAGATATGGGACGAGGTAAAAGAGGAAGGAAAATATCGAAGATTGAATTATGATTGTGAAGATGAAGAAGAAAGAAATGAATATTTGAAAATTATGAGAAGTAATTAGAACAGGAAAAAGATTTGCATTTGAAAAACAAACCTTTACCATTATTTGATTGGAATTTACTAAAAAATAGTTAATCTTATTTAGGTAAGTTATAATCTCTAAATCATGGGATGGTGGAGTACGTGTACCAAATTTTTATTAAAACAAAATGATCCTAACTTTGTAAAAGAGATGAATTGGATCGCAAAGGAGTTAAAAAATGAAGTGTAGTATTCATAAAATTCCTAAAGAACCATACTGCAAGAAATGTGTGGATAATTGGAGGTTATACAGTTTTTGAGTGAAGAAGAATATGAATATGAAGAAGTAACTGATTATGGAAAAATTGCAAAAATTATAGCTGGTATAGCAGTAGCAGTAGTACTAGGACTTTTTTTCGCAGGAGTTTTTACTGTAGATTTTTTAGGAGAATTACCTGAAATTAATATTGAAGATATTGAAATTCCCATACAACCTGTAGAGAATGAACCTGAAGTTGAACCTATAACTGAAGTAAGAAATGAACCTAAAGTAGTTGAAGAAATACCTGAAGAACCAAGCATAAATGAAAAATTGTTAAAAGAGTTTCTATCATTTGGTTTATCAGAAGAAGAAATTACTGATGTTCTAGCAGCAGATTGTGAAACAATTTCACAAGTTGAAGAAATACAACCAAAGCACGAATTACTTTATCAAGCAAAAAACGAACTATGTTTTGGAGCTGTTCAAGGTGAGTGAGGGATTATGTCACATGTGCTTAGGTTCTAAATTAGAGATAGTGGATAAAGAAAATGTTTTGTGTGCAGATTGCTATCCAAAATATCATAGATACTCAAAAAGATCACATGAAAATGAAAATGGCAAAACATACTCATTAAAGGATTTGAAAAAGAAATGGGAGAAAAAAGACCGTTAATAGTTGGAATAATTATATTTGGAGTTATAATCGGACTTTCTGTTTCGGTTTATTCATTGGTTTTTACACAAAATGTAGAAGCAAAATACTCTTACAAAATTCCTGAATGGGTAAAAGCTAACGCAGGATGGTGGTCAGAAGGTCATATTACAGATGCAGAATTTTCTTACACACTTCAATGGTTGTTTGATCATGGATTTGTTGAAATTAAAGAATGTGAAGGGAGATGTATTTGAGAAGATTAATTAATTATAACAAAGTAGTTTACAAGATAACAAAAAAGGGAAATGATAGTGTAATTACATTACCAATTACTCCTACAATTACAGAAAAAATAATGAAATCAAAGTGTGGTAAAAATGACATGCAGTAAAGAAGGTTGTTTAGCAAACACAAGATGGCCTAACGGACATGAGTGTTGGGAACATGGTTTATGTCCCAAACATTATTGGGGAGTTCTAAGATACAGAAAAAAAGAAACAAGAAATACAGAAAAGTTGGGTAAGTTTTGAAATCAAAAAAGTTAGATGAATTGTGCATTTTTTCCTTATTTGAAAAGGAATGGTTGTGGAGGATCAATTAAATGCCTAAAGATCCTACTTTAGTTGGTAATAGATACAATAAATCATTCTGCAAATGTGGGCATACAAAACAAGATCATGCAAGTAGAGGATTCAAAAGATTTGAGAAAAGCACTACAAGCTGTGAATGGCCTTACTGTGATTGTTCCGGGTATAAATTTTGGAAAAAGGATGAAGAATAGATATGATTGATGCAAATAAAGATAAAGAATGTGAAAGAAATACAAAGTCAATTAAAATTATTGAGAAATTTTTTAACCAAGAAAACACATTACTGAAGTCAGAATGGAAGAAAATAAAATTCACATAAGTGATCTTTACAAGTCAATGGATCAACTTATGATAAAATTTGGTGAATTCCAAGACGCTTTACGTGAACAAAAGCCTGAAAATTGGCAAAGGGATATTCAAATAATTGAAGCTATTAAAAGCACTACTCTAGCTAACTATGAATCATTGGTGGGATTAGAAAATTGAAGCTAAATGTATTACAAAAAATTTGGAAGATGTTAGATGAAGGATATTCAGGAAAAGAAATAGCAGATTTTTTTTACATAAATCCTGATATTATTGATTCCATAATTGATTTAAGAAAGGCTAAGGTAGATTTGGACGTGTATGTTTAATGGATCAAAGACAAACTAACATGGTAAAATCACTATTTGTTTCAGGGATTTCTCTAGTTTTAGTTTCATTATTTTTTCTAAATGTAGTAAACCCAATTTTAGAAGCTGATAGAAAAGAGTTTTTAGAAAAGTGTGCAGATGATGAAAACACATGTAGTGTACCACATTATCCAATTTTTTACATAGCATTGGGAGTAATACCATTTTTTGTTTTTACTGCCATGTTTGAGTACTTGGAAAAAAAGAGAATTCATAATTGGAAGTCATGGAAATGATAAATGATCTTTTCAAATTAGATAAAAGGCATAAATGGAAATGGAATAAAAATGCTGATTTAGAATGTACTGTTTGTCATAAAATAATTTTACGTGCAGCAGATTTATTATGGTACAGAAAATTGATTCTACCGAAGGTGAATTAATGCCATTTTTCCATTATGGAAAAGCAAAACATGGATTAGCCGACATGAGAATGGATCGATTTAGTAAAGAGATAAAATGTGGAAATTGTGAATTTATAGCTAGAACGTTGAGGGAATTAAAGGACCATAAAAAAGAGGTACATGCGTATTGAGTAAATGTAAAAGAGAATTTTTAAAAGAATATGACGACACAAAAAGAGAAAATGTAAATGATAGGGTTTATACTTCTGATAAAATCGCAAAATGGATAGTTTCAACTTTTAACCCAAGTGGTTTAATACTTGAACCATGTAAAGGAAAAGGGGCTTTTATTAAATATATACCAAATGCTGAATGGTGCGAAATTGAGGACGGAAAAGATTTTTTAAAATATAATAAAAAAGTAGATTGGATTATCACTAATCCGCCTTATAGTATATTTGATAAATTCTTGAAACATAGTTTTGAATTAGCTGATAATATCGTTTTTTTGTGTCCGCTGTCTAAGATGTTAAAAGCGTATAAAAATATTGAAATGATAAAAAATTTCGGTGGTATCAAAAAATTAATGTTTGTTAGAGCTGATAAATGCGGTTTTCCTTTTGGTTTTCCATGTGGGGTTTTTCATATTGAACGAAATTATAAAGGGTGTATTGAGGTAGATTACTTTTGACAATTAGAGAGAATTGTTTAATGAGTAGACGTAGGATACCATAAAAATAAAGAAAAAGATCAAAATAATTAAACATTATAGATTTTTCACTAGGGTGAATAGAGCAAAAACTGTGAGGCAAAACGAATATGTTTTGTTCAAATGTTCAGATTGTAATAATTCCTCTAAAGAAATTAATGAAAAAGATGTAAGGGATAGAGTTTGTAAAATATGTAAATGCTATATCTGTGATTTTTGTATTTCACAACATGCTGAACAGGAGTGTTTTATCAATGGGTAATGATGTAAAGCATTGTCCGATCTGTAAGGAGAGTTTTGTGTTAGAAAAGTACCTGAATCTTCATTTATCATCAAAACACAAATTAACTGAAGTTACTCCTAAAGAACATGAACGAAGCTACTGAACAACAGGAGCTAATTTGGGCCGAACCAAAATCACCAAATGAGATAATGGATGAGGCAATTTCAAAATACAAATTAGAAAAAGTCTATGTTTTATTTTCAGGAGGTAAGGATTCAGTTTGTGTAGCTCACTTTATTGCAACCAATTATCCTAAGTTATTTGGAGGATGCGTTTTTACAAATACCGGATTATCATCTAATGCAACTAGAAGATTTGTCATAGATTACTGTAAAGAGATGAATTGGAAGCTACACATGACATGGCCTTCAGAAAATGAAAGATACTACAAAGTTGTAATGAAACATGGTTTTGCTAGACAAGGCAATCATAGACTCGTAATGGGTTACATAAAATATCACACATGGTACTATTTTCTAAGAGAAAGAATACTCAAAGGAGAAAAATGTGCATTTATCTCCGGTGTTAGAAAGAGAGAATCAATGATCAGAAACAAAAGAAGATTGTTTACGAAATCTCCTGTAGACAATAAAAGCAGATTCGAGCTTTTCATAAAACCATTTCTTTACAAAAATGGTACTCAACTATGGGAATATTATAACAAACATGGATTGAAAAAAACTCCTGTTTACGAGTGGCTAAATAAATCAGGAGAATGTCTTTGTGGTTCATTTACTGAAACATGGGAATTGAAAATGCTAGAGAAATTCGATCCTCTAAGCTTCAATACAATCAAATGGATGGAAAAACAGCTCAAGAAATACGGTACAAAAGAGGCACAAAAGTATTCTAAATGGGGAGCTAAGCAGTTATCTAATGATAATCAGGTAGGTCAATCAACAGATGATGTAGAACAACAATCAACTATGGAGGATTATTGTGGGGAATCCTGCATGACTTACTCAACATGAAGGATCTTAGAAAAGCAGATAGCAATAGACACTCAAATTGGGTTAAATTTCCTGATTGTCAGAAGTGTAATCTCCAAGCATGGATAGTTTGGACCGATTAAATTTCTTTTAAATAACCCTATACGAAGTGAGAACTATGGCAAAATTAAGAATGACCTCAACAGGTTTTGAGATTCGTCATGGTCATACAGGTAAAGTTCTAAGAACAGTTCAAGGTACAGGAAAAAAATCACGCAGTAAAGCAACAAAAATTAGAAATGAAATTGTTAGAAGAAACTGTGGTGTAAAAGGTGATCGCTGTGGTGTTGGTTCTTCTAGAAAAAGAAAAAGAAGATAGGATCTAAACGATCATACACAAACTTTTTAGTCTAAGAAATTATTTTTTTAGCTATGGTAGGGGAGTCAATAGCAGGAGCTAATGAAGGATTAGGATCTTTTACAGGAACATTGAGAGGTATCTTAGACGGTATAGCAAACATTGACAAATTTATTTCTGAAGCAACTTGTTTTTTACAAGGTACATTTTTAGGAGATTGGGGTTGTTAAAATGGAGGATTTGACCGATTCACAAGAAAAATTAGATGAGTTGATTTATCTTTCTGATACTGATGCAGAACTAAAGGAGGCGTTAGTGTGGGTGGATGAACAAGCTTTGAAGAAAGGAGTTTCAATGTTAGAGATGATGAACATGATTTTACTAACTAGAAAAAACCGATTATCAGCTAGACAATGGGTTCAAAGCCTACAGAAAAAATCATGGTAATCTGTAGATGGTGCGATAGAGAAGAATCATATTTTGAATTAAGACAAAATGAGCATACAGGTAAATGGAATATCTGGGATAATAATCTAGGAACTTTTCATTCTTGTGACAAAAATCCACAACTGAAAAAAGAAAGAGAAGAATATGAAGCTCGAAAACAGCTTTACAAAATAAATAAAATACCAATTTTTTGTTATACTTGTCAAAAAAGCTTCCCAAGACTAGAACCATGTTCACACATTTTAGCAGATGGTTTTATTCCCGGAAAGGATAATGCTTCATTTTATGCCGATACTAGACAAGCAGAAGAAAAACGCAACTTGATCAAGATGAAGATAAAACAACAAAATGAACCAAAACCATTAGATCCTCAACGTAAATTATTCTAGAAGTTAATTTGCGAAATCACTAGCGATTTCACAGAAATAAATACTGTAGTTATTTTTCGTCCAACTGCAAGAAAATCTGCATGATTTGTGCCTAAATTGAAGGACTAAAATTCTAGTCCTATCAAAAAGTAACCTCTACTTTTCTGTATAAATAGACGATCAAAAGCGAGAATAATTTTCTTTTAAATAACTCCAAAAGAATTATTTTTTACTTCGGAATGGTGATATGTCACTTCGGGGAGTTGGAATCTCATTATGAGAT
>JABAOE010000543.1_pt3 | contig 48243 bp, 45 predicted proteins | sample 7062141 | NCBI WGS metagenome assembly JABAOE01 (sample SAMN14538627, study PRJNA623070) | marine sediment metagenome | biome: marine biome [ENVO:00000428]; feature: marine pelagic biome [ENVO:01000023]; material: deep marine sediment [ENVO:00002113] | place: India: Gulf of Khambhat ... | reverse complement strand
GGCCTGCGTGCCCGAGTAGTCGAACTCGCAAGCCTGGCCGATCACGATCGGCCCGGCGCCGATGATCAGGATCGATTTGATGTCACTGCGTTTGGGCATTGCAAATTTATATGCTCAAATGCTGCCGTCTAACCGGCCTGCCTGTGCCGGTCGATCATGTCAACGAACCGGTCAAACAGATAGTCGACGTCATGTGGCCCCGGGCTTGCCTCCGGGTGCCCCTGGAAACAGAAGGCGGGTTTGTCAAGCCGCTCAAAACCTTGGAGGCTGCCATCAAATAGGGAAATATGCGTCACCCTGGCACATTCCGGAAGCGTCTGCGCGTCGACCGCAAAACCATGGTTCTGACTAGTGATCATGACTTGCCCGGTGGACACATCCTGTACCGGATGATTGGCACCGTGGTGGCCAAACTTCATCTTGACCGTGCGTGCGCCCGTGGCAAGCCCAAGCAACTGATGGCCAAGGCAGATGCCGAACAAGGGCATTTCGGCATCGAGAAACTCGCGGATTGCGGCTATGGCGTAAGCACACGGTTCTGGATCACCCGGACCATTGGATAGGAAGACACCGTCAGGCTTGAGCCCCATTACATATTCGGCACTTGTCTGGGCAGGCACAACGCTAACGCGACAACCGCGCGAGGCGAGTTTGCGCAAAATGTTGCGTTTCGCCCCGAAATCGTAAGCCACGACGTGCCGATTCGCCTGACTTGCGCAACCGTAACCCGAGCCCAGAATCCACTCTGTCTCCTGCCACTGGTACGGGTCCCGACAACTGACGAGCTTTGCGAGATCCATACCGGCCAGCCCGGGGAAATCGCGCGCGCACTCCAGAGCCACTTTCTCGTCGACATCACCCGCCATCAAGCAACCGCCTTGCGCTCCTTTGTCACGCAGAATTCGCGTCAGCTTGCGCGTGTCGATACCGGCGATAGCCGGCACGCCCAAATCAGCCAGCCAGTCGGACAGCAGCCGATCCATCCGGAAATTGCTCGCTCGCGCCGGCAGGTCGCGTACCACCAAGCCCGCAGCGTAGATGCCACCGGCCTCCATATCCTCTTCGTTGACGCCGACATTGCCGATATGCGGGTAGGTCAATGTTACGATCTGGCGCGTGTATGACGGGTCGGTGAGGATCTCCTGATAACCAGTCATCGCGGTGTTGAACACCACCTCCCCACTGGCGATTGTCTGCGCACCAATAGACTTCCCGCGGAAAATCGTGCCATCTGCGAGCACGAGGATGGCGGGTCTATCTTTTGGCGCAGACAAGGAGGGCTCCCGGACAAAACGGACTTTGCAGCCCTAACCATTTCGATTGGCGAGCTACACGCAACAAAGCGGGAGGGGCGAACCCCTCCCGCTTTCTACAGGTGCCAATTATAGCGCCTCGACCACCCGCGCTTCAATGCTGCGGACATCGCCAAGCCGCCGCTTGATGACAACAAATCACCCGGAGAGCCGCTCAACCACCGCACTTACCGCAGGCCAAGCACGTCCTGCATATCAAACAAGCCGTTATTCTTGTCCGCAAGGAAGTGTGCTGCCCTTAACGCGCCGAGCGCAAACGTGGCGCGGCTCGACGCCTTGTGGGTAATTTCGACTCGCTCACCGATGCCGGCAAACATCGCAGTATGATCACCAACGATGTCGCCACCTCTCACGGTGGCAAAACCAATTGTGTTCGGTTTGCGCTCGCCGGTCACCCCTTCCCTACCGTATATGGCACAGCTGTTTAGGTCGCGATCGAGTGCAGCAGCGATCACCTCGCCCATTCGCAGCGCTGTGCCGGAGGGCGCGTCAACCTTGTGGCGGTGATGCGCCTCGAGAATTTCGATGTCATATTCTTCGGCCAGCACGCGCGCCGCGATATCGAGGAGCCTAAACACCAAATTCACTCCAACGCTCATGTTTGGCGCCAGGATTATGGCAAGTTTGTTCGCCGTAACCTGGATGCGTGCTCGATCCTCATTGCTCAATCCTGTGGTACCAATGACCATCTTGACCCCCTCTCGCGCGCACATTTCAAGATGGTGCATAGTGCCTTCGGGGCGGGTGAAATCGACCAATACGTCGCAACCCGCAAGCGCCGCTTCGACGTCATCGGAAATGACGACGCCGTTCCGCGCGCCGATCATCTCTCCGGCGTCCTTGCCAACGAATGGGCTATCCCGACGCTCAAGCGCACTTTTCAGGCGAAAGTTCGGCGACTGTGCAACAGCCTCCAGAAGCGCGCGGCCCATTCTTCCTGCGCTTCCGGCGATAGCAATATGTTGCATTGACACTCCTGTGGCTGGGGCGAATCAGGCAGGTCTAGCGATCGACTGCCTGTACCTGCAACTGTAGGCTATCGCCGACGATGGTGACATCACCATGGACGCGGACCAAGCGGTTTTCATCGAACTCAAGCGATAAGCCGCGCACGCGGTCAACACTACCCGCCGGTCCGACCATATAGACATAATCCCAGCGATTAGGATGAAACGGATCGATAACCAGCGGCGTACCGACGGCAAAAAGCACTTGTTCGCGCGTCATGTTCAGCCTAAGTTTTGAAATCATTTCTTCGTCAACGTAGTTGCCCTGCCGCACGTCGACCTTGTGCGGGACCAGGAAACAGGCTGACAGCAATAACGGGAACAAAAGGACTAATACAAATCGCATCGTGTGCAAAAATCGCATTGTTTTGGCGGTCAATGCGGTAGGCATGTCCGCCTAAACTCGTTATGATAAATCATAAAGGGATACAAGTGCCCAGATGACAATGCCTCATGACCTTAAAAGGATTGGGCTGAAGGCAACACTGCCCCGGCTAAAAATACTCGACCTCTTTGAGAAAAGCGACCAACGCCATCTCACGGCTGAAGATGTTTACAAGCTATTGCTCAACGACGGCATGGAAATCGGGCTGGCCACTATTTACCGAGTACTGACCCAATTCGAGCAGGCCGGCTTGCTAATTCGTCACCACTTTGAATCAGGCAAGGCAGTTTTCGAGCTTGACGAAGGCGCTCATCATGACCATCTCGTCTGCATCCAGTGCGGACATGTAGAAGAATTCTACGACCCCGAAATTGAACGCCGCCAAGCCAAGGTGGCCAGTGATCGTGGCTTCGTCATCCAGGAACACTCGCTTCATCTGTACGCCGATTGCCTCCGGACAGACTGCGAGTTTAAGAAGAAAGCGAAAGGCTAGCAACGCCGGTTGCGCGTTGGTGCCCCGGGTCAAGCTCACTGGCTGGCGAGCAATTCGGCGGCGTGCTTGCGAGTAAGTTCGGTAATCTTTACACCACCGAGCATTCGCGCGATCTCCTCAATGCGCTCGCGATCGCTTAGCCGCTCGATGCTGCTGGCCGCATGACCGTTGTGCAACTGCTTGGATACCCGCCATTGCTGAGCCGCACTGGCGGCGACTTGGGGTAGATGCGTCACGCACATCACCTGGTGCCGGCTCCCCAACGTCTTCAGCATATGGCCGACGATCTCGGCTGCTCCACCGCCGATGCCGGAGTCAACTTCATCAAATATTAGTGTCGGCACCTGAGCGACCTCCGTTGTTACTGTTTCGATCGCCAGCGCGATTCGTGAGAGCTCTCCGCCGGAGGCAACTTTCGACAATGGTCGCGACGCCGTGCCAGCATGCCCGGCTACCCGGAATTCAACTTGCTCGAGCCCATACGAAGTACATTCGTCGTTGCGAATCAGCTCCACGTTGAATGCGCCACCCTGCATCGCCAAATTTTGCATGACGTCGGTAACCTTGCGCGATAGCTGTCGCGCTGCTTTCGACCGGGCCAAGGTCAATTCTGCAGCAGCGTTCAAACAAACATCTTTTGCCTCTTTCTCGCGCCGTTGCAAGACCTCAGCATCGAGGCTAATGGCCAACTCGTCAAGTCGTTGGCGAGACCTTTCCAACAATGCCGGCAGCTCTTCGGGTTGAGTGCGGTGCTTCCTGGATAGTGAATGGATCGCACCGAGCCGCTCGTTAACTTCAGTGAGCCGCTGCGGATCCACCTCGAGCCCCTGTTGGTAATGCCTGAGGCCGTAGATGGTTTCCTGCAGCTGAATTTGCGCAACATCGAGCGTTTCCAGTATTTCGCGCAACCTCGAATCATAATCGACTAGCGCCAGGAGTTTCGATTGCACGGTTGACACACTTGCCAACGCAGCTGAATCAGCTTCGGATAGCACCTGAAGCGCAAACTCCGCCGCTTCCACAAGATTCGTCGCATGAGCAAGTCGCCTCTGCTCGGAACAAAGATCACGCCACTCGTCCTCACGAAAAGCCAGTCGATCCAATTCACTGACCTCCCACTCGAGCTGCTCACGTTCGCGCGCTATTGATTCCGCGTCGCCCTCGGCCGAGATACGTAGCCGCTTGGCGGCTTGCCATTCTGCCCAAGCACGAGCGACATGACGCCCAAGGTCCATCGCCCCGGCGTAGGCATCGAGCAAGTCGCGCTGTGATTGCGGTTTTGACAAAGACTGGTGCTCATGCTGGCCGTGAATGTCAACCAGAGTGTCGCCTAGCGTTCGAAGCTGCTGCACCGTTACTGGCCGGCCGTTGATCCAAGCGCGCGATCGCCCGGAAACATCGATGACACGCCGCAGCAGACATTGTCCTTCTTCAGCGAGGTCATTGTCTTCAAGAAATCGCTGCGCCGCAGCTTCTTCAGCGAGCAGAAACTCGGCACTGACCTCGGCCTTGTCACAACCTTGTCGCACCAATCCGGCATCAGCACGCTCACCTAAGACCAACGCCAACGCGTCGATCATGATCGATTTACCCGCGCCAGTTTCCCCGGTAAGCACGGTAAATCCCTTGTCAAACTCCAGCGCAAGGTGATCAACAAGCACAAAGTCGCGAATGTCCAGTCTGCAAAGCACAGTGCACGGAACCGAAATGACTAAAGGGTTTCGCTCCAGTGAAGTTTTTCGCGGAGCATATGGTAATAATTGTGTTCGGGAGGGTGCAGCAAGCGAATTGGATAAGGACAACGACGCACCACAACTCGGTCTCCTTCGGCGAGGTCAAAATGCGAATGACTGTCGAAATGAACGCGGGCATCTACCGATTTGTGCATCGTGATTTCAATGACCGAGTCACCCCCAACAACGATCGGTCGATTCGACAATGTGTGGGGGCTAACCGGAACCAAGGCAATGCAGTTCAGGCTCGGGTGCAAAATCGGCCCGCCAGAGGACAAGGCATACGCCGTGGAACCAGTTGGACTGGCAACGATCAAACCATCCGAGCGTAGGTTGTAAACAAAACGCCCGTCAATATGCACCTCCAACTCAATCAGACTTCCGTCCGCACCCTTATTCACGGAAACATCGTTGAACGCCACCACCTTCCGCCCAGGCTGCGCGTCGAAAAAAACCTCCGACTCGAGCAGCATTCGCGCTTCAGTCACAAAGTCGCCGTCAAGAATGGAGCCGATGCTTTCGATCATCGTTTCCATCGACAGATCAGTCAGGAAACCCAAGCGCCCCTGATTGACGCCCACCAATGCCACGTCGTAGGGCGCGAACGTGCGGGCAATATTGAGCATGGTGCCGTCGCCACCTATGACGATCGCCAACTCGCAACTGGCACCAATCTCCTCAAGACTGGCAACAGCGTGGTCATTGCAGCCAATGTGCTCGGCTGTGAGCGAGTCAAGCTTGACCGCTACCTCGCGTTCGGCAAGGAAGCTAGCAAGTCTGAGCAGGGGTTCGGCGATCTCCGGGCTCTTGTATTTGCCGATCAGAGCAACGTTGTTAAATAGACTCATGGCGCTGGAATTAAAGCATACTTCGCAACCAATACCGTTAGTAACAGGGGTCCGGTGATGAATATTTTCCGGAAAGCTTTGTAGAATGACAGACATGCTAAGCGAACGAGGAAGGATACTGCTTAAGTCCCTGATCGAGCGTCATATCGCTGAGGGCCAGCCGGTCGGTTCGCGCGCGCTTGCCCGCATTTCGGGGCTCGACCTCAGCCCTGCTAGCGTTCGCAACATCATGGCGGATCTGGAAGAAATGGGGTATATCGCGAGCCCCCACACCTCGGCCGGGCGAGTGCCGACACCAAGAGGCTACCGATTTTTTGTAGATACCCTGCTGACAGTCAAACCCCTCGAATCGGTCCAGGTACAGCAACTCGAGGGACAATTGCAACAGGCCAGCACCCGCAAACTCGTCACTGCCGCCTCGCATATTCTTTCCGATCTCACTCGCTTTGCGGGCGTGGTCAAGGCGCCACAGCGCGAAAGCATGGCATTCCGACACATCGAGTTCGTAAGCCTCTCCGAGAAGCGACTGCTGCTCATCATTGTCACGCCGGACGGCGATGTGCAAAACCGTGTGCTGCTGGCCGAACGTAACTATACAAACTCCGAGTTGGTGGAGGCAGCCAACTACCTGAATAGCCACTACACCGGCTTTACCTTTGACGAGATCAAGTTTCGCCTGCAAGAAGAGCTCGAAGAGCTGCGCGACAGCATGTCGAAGTTGATGACGCTTGCGGTGGAAGCTGGCAGGGAGGCGGTGACCGAGCCAGGCGAAGGCTATATTCTGTCCGGTGAGAATAATCTGTTGCACATTCAGGATCTATCTTCGAACATGCAAAGCCTGCGGCGCCTCTTCGACATGTTCGAACAAAAGACCGGCATTTTGCAGCTGCTCGACATCAGCGGCCGCGGCCAGGGAGTGCAAATTTTTATTGGTGGCGACTCTGGGCTAGTGCCACTCGATGAATGTAGTGTTGTCACCGCACCTTATGAGGTGGATGGTCAAGTAGCCGGTACCGTCGGCGTTATCGGCCCCACGCGAATGGCGTATGAAAGGGTGATCCCGATCGTCGACATCACCGCCAAGCTGCTCTCCGTCGCGTTGTCGCAGCACTGAGCTGTGGTTGCGGCCCTTGCCCGCACTGTGGCACCGTCAACTGTACGCAACCAACATGAGATACGCACCAGAACCCGACTTTACGCACGGATCAATATCCAGCACCGGCATCCTGCTGGTTAATCTCGGTACCCCGGCTGAGCCGACGGCAAAAGACGTTCGCCGTTACCTGAAGCAATTCCTTGCCGATCCCCGTGTCGTTGAAATTCCACGCCCACTGTGGTGGCTGATACTGAATGGGATCATTCTCAGAACACGGCCAAGGAAATCTGCCGAAAAGTACGCATCCGTCTGGAGCAACGATGGCTCGCCCTTGCGAATTTACACGGAGAAACAGGGGCTGTTGTTGCGTGGATACCTTGGCGAGCGCATCAAGAGCCCGCACTTGGTTGACTGGGCAATGCGGTATGGTTCGCCTTCAATCGGCGCGGTACTGCAGGATTTGCGAGCCGCTGGCTGTGATCGGATTCTGGTCGTGCCCCTCTATCCGCAGTACGCCGCCAGCACTACTGCCAGCGTCTATGATGCAGTGTTCGCCTCGGTTGGAAAAATGCGCAATGTGCCGGAACTGCGGCTAGTAAAACATTTTTACGATCACCCGGCCTACATTTCAGCGCTCGCCACCCGCGTCAATCAGTACTGGATGACTCACGGCAAGCCGGACAAGTTGGTGTTGTCTTTTCACGGCGTGCCCCGCTCCAGCCTTGACCGGGGCGATCCCTATCATTGCGAATGTCACAAGACTGCGCGCTTGCTCATTCAAGAGCTCGGCATTGATCCGGAAATGGTGGTCACCGCCTTTCAGTCACGCTTTGGACGGGCGGAATGGCTCAAGCCCTACACAATTGACACCATGAAACGACTAGGCAAGGCTAAACACGGCCGCCTAGATGTCTTCTGCCCCGGCTTTGTGTCGGATTGTCTTGAAACCCTTGAGGAAATTGCCATCGAGAACAAAGCAGCATTCCTCAAAGCCGGGGGCAAGGAGTTCCACCATATACCCTGCCTGAATGATCTTCACGAGTGGATTCAGGCACTAGCGCGTATCGTTGCTGATCACTTACATGGCTGGGCGAGCGGCGACTACGACCGTGGCGAGGCAGAGCGAGAGGCACAACTCAGCGCCTCACGCGCAAAAAAACTGGGAGCAAAAAAGTGATTGCCGCGCCTCCGCGACAGACCATAATCTGGATCGATCAGACAGGATCAATCGAGAACTGTTGATCAAATTAAACTTACGCCGTTTTTGCGACCGTAATCGGTCCGTTGGTCATATTCGCGGCTGGCCTTCTTGTGATCGGCAAGAATGTCTGTGGCGGTCTCGTTGGCAACGGCTGTCAGTTCTTCACAGGTTTTCGCGGGTCCAAGATTGTTGAGAGCTTGTTCGATTTTCCGACCCGCCTCCAGCGCCTGCGTTTTGTGATACGACTCGTTACGATCGATCGCCTCGATCATGCTGTCCCAGCGCTTGCGTAAGGCAGACGCTCCCTGCTCTTCGCCACGCCAGCGCGGCCTGATTGCGGTGACACCTACGAGAACGGCGATTTTCTCCATTTTGCAAACGTCACCGAACATGTTGTGGCGGAAGCGCCACTGGGCGGTCCATTTGGTCAACGCCGGATGATGGCGACCGTCGGGGCCCTCCGGGCCCTTGGTGTCCATTTGGGCCGTGAGCACCAACGCCGACGCACCCTCGATGTAATAGTAGCTGGCGCCAATTTGAGCTGTTGGCTCGGCGTAGGCGACAGCAACGGAGATCGCCAGCACCCAAAATACGTGTAAACCTGCTTTCATCTTGCTCCCATCCGTGAACCAAAATCCAAACTTTTGGCGGTGCCAGGCACCTACCGGCACGCAGTCGCAAGTATAAGCGGGGGTTGCGGAATTCGGGTATCGGACCCGGTCGCCGATCGACCTTGTTCGGACGACGAGGTGTGCCTTCCAGGCCCTTGAAATCCGCGCCAACACCCCCAACAACTATTTGGTTGGAAAGCGATGGAGGATTTCATGCAGCAAAAAGATCGGCCGACCGACCCCGAGGCGCGCGATGAGGCGACTGACACGAATTCCAATAACGGCGACGCCGGTCCAGCAGAGGCCGAAAATGAAGGCACCGACCAGGAGATCATGCCGAGCGTCGAGGAATTGCTCAAACACGCCGAATTAGCTGCCCAGGAGCACCATGACGCATGGCTAAGAGCCAAGGCGGAAACCGAAAATGTACGCAAGCGAGCGCAAATTGACGTCGCCAATGCGCATAAATATGCCCTCGAGAAATTTGCCGAGGACTTGCTGCCGGTACGCGATAGCCTCGAAGCGGCCTTGGAGAGCCGCAACCTGACTCTCGAATCTCTGAAGAGCGGAGTGGAACTAACGCTAAAGCAGCTTTGCACCGCGTTCGAAAAGGTAAACATCAAGGAAATCAATCCATTAGGGGAAATGCTCGATCCCAACAAACATCAGGCGATGACGACCGTCGAATCCGACTCTGCTCCCAACAGCATCGTCAGCGTGTTCCAGAAGGGCTATGAGCTAAACGATCGGTTGGTAAGGCCGGCTCTGGTCAGCGTTGCCAAAACAAAGGAGGCTTGAAAAGCCGCCGCTGGACCCTGATTTATTGTGGTAATTGAAACTTTAGGACCAGGCATCAAAAAGGACAGACCATGGCAAAAATTATCGGAATCGACCTCGGCACAACCAACTCCTGTGTAGCGGTGATGGAAAGCGGCCAGGCGAAAGTAATCGAGAACGCGGAAGGCGCGCGTACAACACCATCGATCGTCGCCTACACCGAGGATAATGAGGTGCTAGTTGGCGCACCTGCGAAACGGCAGGCTGTAACCAATCCAAAGAATACACTTTTCGCGATCAAGCGTCTTATTGGACGCCGCTTCCAGGACAAAGAAGTGCAAAAAGCGATCGAGCATTCGCCGTTCGCCATCGTTTCGGCCAAGAACGGCGACGCTTGGGTCGAAGTCCGTGGCAAGCAGATGGCACCCCCGGAAGTTTCGGCACAGGTTTTGATGAAAATGAAGAAGACTGCCGAGGACTATCTCGGTGAACCGGTTACTGAAGCGGTCATCACCGTCCCCGCCTATTTCAACGACTCGCAGCGCCAGGCGACCAAGGATGCCGGCCGCATTGCCGGCCTCGAGGTCAAGCGCATTATCAACGAGCCAACCGCGGCAGCGCTGGCATTTGGCATGGACAAGAGGCACGGCGATCGCAAGATCGCCGTATATGACCTTGGTGGTGGCACGTTTGATATCTCGATCATCGAGATTGCAGAAGTGGAGGGCGAACACCAGTTCGAGGTGCTATCCACTAACGGCGATACTTTCCTCGGCGGCGAAGATTTTGATCAGCGATTGATCGAGTATCTAGCAGACGAATTCAAAAAGGATCAGGGCATCAATCTGCGCAATGACGTGCTAGCCCTGCAGCGTTTGAAAGAAGCTGCGGAGAAAGCCAAGATCGAGCTCTCCTCAAGCCAGCAGACCGAGGTCAACTTGCCGTATATCACAGCCGATGCGTCGGGACCAAAGCACTTAGCGGTTAAGATCACGCGCGCCAAGCTCGAGAGCCTGGTGGAGGACCTGGTGACACGTACCGTCGAGCCGTGTCGCACCGCGATCAAGGATGCGGGCATCAGCGTGTCTGACGTTGACGACGTGATTTTGGTCGGCGGAATGACACGCATGCCCAAAGTGCACGAAGTCGTCAAAGGCTTCTTCGGCAAGGACCCGCGTCGGGATGTCAATCCGGACGAAGCAGTGGCAATTGGCGCCGCCATCCAAGCCGGCGTGCTGCAAGGCGACGTTAAGGATGTGTTGTTGCTGGATGTCACTCCGCTGTCGCTCGGCATCGAGACCCTTGGCGGCGTGATGACGAAACTCATCCACAAAAACACCACAATCCCAACCAAGGCCCAGCAGGTGTTTTCCACGGCCGAAGACAACCAGACTGCCGTGACTATTCACGTGTTGCAGGGTGAGCGCGAAATGTCACGCGACAACAAATCACTGGGGCAGTTCAATCTGACCGATATTCCACCATCACCGCGCGGCATGCCGCAGATCGAGGTGANNGCTGGTCGGCATCCCGCCGGCGCCGCGCGGTGTGCCGCAGATCGAGGTGACGTTCGACATCGACGCGAACGGCATCCTGCACGTCTCGGCCAAGGACAAGGCCACCGGCAAGGAGCACAAGATCACCATCAAGGCAAATTCCGGGTTGTCGGAGGAAGAGGTTCGGCGCATGGTCAAGGACGCCGAGGCGCATGCTGAGGAAGACCAGAAAGCGCGTGCGCTAGTAGAAACACGAAATCAGTGTGATGCGCTGGTGCACAGCGTCAGAAAGACACTGAGCGAACATGGTGACAAGGTCAGCGAAGACGAGAAAAGTAACATTGAACAAGCTCTGAAAGAAGCTGAAGAAGCACTCAAGAGCAACGACAAGGATCAAATCGAGGCGAAGTCGCAGGCTCTGGCTGCAGCGTCGCAGAAGCTTGCCGAAAAGATGTACGCACAATCGCAGCAACAGGCGGGACCCGAGAGCGCTACGGGGAGCTCGGCAGGCGGCGCGGAAGACGCTCAGCCCGGAGCGGGAGATACCGACGTAGTTGATGCCGAGTTCGAGGAAGTAAAGGACAACAAGAAATCAGCCTGAACGGCCTGGCCTTACCAACCGATCGGAGGCGAGCAACATTGTTGGCGCTAGTGGTAAAACACGTGGCGGATAACGATGCGGCTCGCTTCTGACGCAAATGCACCCTAGTTCAATGGCAAAACGCGACTATTACGAAGTTCTTGGCGTAAACCGGGACGCGTCGGACGCCGACATCAAGAAAGCGTACCGTCGACTAGCGATGAAATTTCATCCGGATCGCAATCCGGACAATGCCAAGGCTGAAGAACAATTCAAGGAAGCAAAAGAGGCTTACGAGATCCTCTCTGCTACTGACAAGCGTGCAGCCTATGACCAATTTGGCCATGCCGGCGTCGACCAATCGGCAGGAATGGGCGCGGGTGCAGCCGGTTTTGGCGGCTTTGCCGATGCATTCGGTGACATTTTTGGTGACATATTCGGTGGCGGTGCCGGGCGTGCCCGCTCCAGCGTCTACCGCGGGGCTGACTTGCGCTACAACCTCGAAGTGTCACTGGAAGAAGCGGCTCGTGGCACCGNNGGCACCGAGACACGGATTCGCGTTCCGACAATGGACGAATGCGAAACCTGTCACGGTTCAGGCGCCAAACCGGGAACAGAACCGGTTTCCTGTTCAACCTGCCATGGCCATGGGCAAGTGCGAATGACCCAAGGCTTTTTCTCCATTGCCCAAACCTGTCCAAAATGTCATGGCAGCGGCAAAGTCGTGCAAGACCCTTGCACAACCTGCTCAGGTCATGGCCGTATAAAGCGGCAGAAGACACTGTCTGTGAGAATTCCGTCAGGCGTGGATGAGGGTGACCGTATCCGCCTTTCGGGAGAGGGTGAGGCCGGAGTCAACGGCGGACCATCCGGAGACTTGTATGTGGTGATACACGTGCGCCCGCACGACGTGTTTAACCGCGACGGCAATAATCTTCACTGCGAGATGCCGATTAGCTTCACCAAGGCTGCGCTCGGCGGTGAGATAGAAATTCCGACGCTGGATGGATACGCCAAGATTAAGATTCCCGCGGAGACCCAATCAGGCAAGGTGTTCCGCCTGCGCGGAAAAGGAATAAAAGGTGTACGCAGTTCGACGCATGGGGACCTGTTGTGCCATGTCGTCGTTGAAACGCCAGTCCGGTTGACGGCGCGCCAGAAAGAATTGCTAGCCGAACTCGAGGAGATTAACCGACGCGACGGCTCACAGCATAATCCCAGAGCCAAGTCGTGGATGGACAAGGTCAAGGATTTCTTCGAAACCTAGAAATTCTGGTATCAAGCTGCGGCGCAATACACTGGCTTCGGCACGCGCTCACTTAATCCTCTCCGATCCATTTGACTTGTCTCGTCCCGTGCCGCGCCTCCCCTTTCAAGGAAAGTGTTCGCTAGCTTTTTCTTGAACAGACTGCCAAGAAACAACATCGCAGGCATGCTGCGTCAGCGTGATTCGAATTTACTGGACCGTACTAGATCAGCTTCGGCGCCAGCTGGTACCACCCGAGTTGTCTTCAAGAACAACACCTTGCTCGAGCAGTTCGTCACGAATGCGATCGGCCTGCGCGAAGTCTTTGTTCTTGCGCGCTGCATTCCGCGCTTCAATCCGTTGTTCGATGTCCTCGACGGAAATGCCGGCGCCGGTATCAGCTTGAAGAAATTTCTCTGGATCGCGTCCGAGCAGCCCCAGAACTGCTGCGAGCGACCGCAGCAACTGTGCTTGCTCGAGCGAGCCGGAGCGGTTTACCTCGTTTGCCAAGTCAAACAACACTGCGATGGCTTCCGGCGTGTTGAAGTCATCATCCATCGCCTCGCCAAAACGCTTTGCATGCCCGCTTTCATACTCAATATTTCGCACATACCCAGCTCCGATGCCCCGAAGCGCAGTGTATAGTCGCGTCAACGCGTGCCGCGCATCATCGAGATGCTGGTCCGAGTAGTTCAACGGGCTGCGATAATGCGCCCGAAGAATGAAAAAACGAACAACCTCGGGATCATATTTTGCCAACACCTCGCGCACGGTAAAGAAATTGCCGAGTGACTTTGACATTTTTTCACTGTCAACGCGGACGAAGCCGTTGTGCATCCAGTAATTGACAAAGGTGTGACCGTGAGCTCCTTCGGACTGGGCGATTTCATTTTCATGATGAGGGAACTGGAGATCCTGCCCACCTCCGTGGATATCAAAATGCGAACTGAGATAACGCTCGCTCATGGCCGAGCATTCAATATGCCAGCCGGGACGTCCTTTTCCCCAAGGTGAGTCCCAAGCAGGTTCGCCCGGTTTCGCGGCCTTCCACAGCACGAAGTCCAACACATCTTGCTTGTTTGGATCGATCTGGACACGCTCACCCGCCCGTAACTGTTCGAGCGACTTCCCGGACAACTTGCCGTATCCTTCGAACTTTCGCACCGAGTAATAGACGTCACCATTGTCGGCCCGATAAGCGAGACCCTTGTTCATCAACGCAGCGATGAGGTCGATCATTTGCGGGATGTTTGCCGTGGCACGGGGCTCAAAATCAGGCTTGCCTACTCCCAGTGCCTCGGCATCCTCGTTCATGGCATCGATGAAGCGCGCCGTCAGTTGCTCAACCGGTTCTCCGCTTTCGTTAGCCCTGTTGATGATCTTGTCATCAATATCAGTGACGTTACGCACATATCTGACCTTAAACCCGCGGCCAGTAAGCCAGCGCCTGACCATATCGAAAACCACCAGAACGCGCGCATGGCCCAGATGGCAAAAGTCGTATACCGTCATACCACACACGTACATGCCAACCTCGCCAGGCTTGATCGGGTCGAATTGTTGCTTGGAACGCATCAAAGAGTTGTAGATCGTCAGCATATGGCACGATTGCAGTGAGGTAAGCTTCGCTTGAAAACAGCCTCTGATACCCTGTGAGACAGGCAAGCCGATAGTGGAGCGTCGAAATCCCACTTAATTAAGATTGTCGCCAGCAGGATATTCTTGTTAAAATCTACCCTTATTTACAATGACCTAGCGGCCTTATTTCACGCAAAGTATAACAGATGACTAAACATCGTTCTCGAATCGCCGCAGTGTTGGCATTGTTACTCCTTGCGACTACTCCCGCACTGGGCGACGAATATGAAGAAGCGACCCGACTACTCAGGCAGGGCAGGACCGCTGCTGCTCTTGAAAAAGTCGATGCCGCCATCGCCAGCAACCGCACTGACGCCCGGCCTCGTTTCCTCAAGGGCCTGATACTGACTGAGCGAAACGAGATACAGGCAGCGATTGGGGTTTTCACCGACCTGACTCGCGACTTTCCGAGTTTGCCCGAACCTTACAACAATCTTGCGGTTCTGTACGCCGCTCAAGGGCAATACGACCAGGCGCGACAGTCCCTGGAAATGGCGATTCACACGCATCCCAGTTACGCGGTTGCGCACGAAAATCTCGGTGACGTGTACGCCAAGATGGCAAGCGAGGCCTACGATAAGGCGCTCAGTCTCGACCGCAGCAACAAGACTGCAAAGACAAAACTTTCCCTGATCCGCGAATTGTTTAGCAAGGCCGGGTCGCCTGTCGGCCCAACCACCGCCACGGCAGTAAATGAAGCTGTACCCCCACCACAACCTGCGACCACCGACGTACCGCGAACCAGGCCAAGTACCCCCCCGCCCGAGGCCGGGCCCAACCAGGAAGCCGCTGTCATCGCCGCGGTGGCAAATTGGGCACAGGCTTGGTCGGAGCAGGACGTGGGCGCATACCTGTCGCATTACGCAGCCGACTTTATACCGCCCCGCGGGCAAAGCCGCGACGATTGGGCACTGCTACGCGACAGCCGCTTAAGATTACCCAGTTTCATTCGAGTTGAAGTAACTGAACCACAAGTGTGGTTTACTGGGCCGGGGCGTGCCGTCGTACGATTTCGTCAGCGGTATCAATCCGACACCGTCATTTCTACCGGTTACAAGACGCTGACAATGAAGAAGTCCAACCAACGTTGGCTCATCGCTAAGGAGCAGTTCAAGAAGTTATGAGACGCTGCACCGTCGTGCGTTGCGCCCATTACCAGGCCGGATCGCGGCAGACCTTGATACAGGCGATCGTCGCCATCGTCCTGGCTGGATCGTCCTACCTGTGGGCGGTCGACTTTCTGCCCAGCCGGGAAGCGATCAGACGGCAACTTTCATTGCCCGAGGAGATGCTGGTCAAGGCGCTAATTGAGGTCAGTGAAAATCGTATCGGCTCTGCGCTCAACCAGATTGAATCACTTCTTGCGGTGCGCCCGAATTTTCGACTCGCGCAACTGATTAAGGGCGACCTGCTTCTCGCTCGTAGCCGCCCTATCGATACGGTCGGCGCTGGGGCATCCGGTGAAACTGAGGCAACCGACCTGCGTGCCGAGGCAAAAGCGCGTCTGGCCCGCTACGCGTTTCAACCCAAAGCTGACCTCACCCCGGGATACGTGTTACAACTTCCTGAGTCACAGAAATACGTGTTGGTGCTCGATGCTTCCAAATCAACATTGTTCGTTTTCGAGAACAAAGGCCAAAGCCTGCATTATGTCGCCGACTACTACATGTCGGTTGGTAAGAATGGCACGGACAAGAAGCGCGAAGGAGACAAGCGCACTCCGCTTGGTGTTTACCACATCACCAGCAAGCTTACGCCTGAAAAACTGAGCGATTTCTATGGGACGGGCGCATTTCCGATCAACTACCCGAATGAATGGGACCGTCTGCGCGGGCGCAATGGTTCCGGCATTTGGCTTCACGGCACACCATTTGATACCTATAGTCGGCCGCCGCGCGCCAGTGATGGCTGCGTCGTGTTGGCAAACGAAGACATGCTGTTGCTCGACCGCTATGTCGTCCCCGGGGCGACACCGGTCATTATCACCGAGAGCATCGAATGGAACAGCCTTGGAGACGTAAACTTAGTTCGCCAGAGCATCGTTGCTTCGCTTGAAAAATGGCGTCGCGATTGGGAGAGCCGCGATACAAATGTGTATCTACAACATTATTCCACCCGCTTCTACGCCAACGGCGCAAATCTTGCACAATGGTCAGCCAGAAAACATCGCGTGAATGCAACGAAATCTTGGATCAAAGTCGGCATCTCGGAACTTTCGATCATTCTCTATCCCGGCGACACTGCGCTGGCAGTAGTCAGCTTTGAGCAAGATTACGAAAGCAGCAATCTCGCTAATAGTATGTATAAACGCCAGTACTGGATACGAGAGGACGATCGCTGGAAAATTCTTTACGAAGGCGCCACTTCGGGGTAACCACTTGCACCCTGGCTGCTTACTTTGACACGCAATTGCAGGAGATGGATGAATGAAACGACTTCTCTTAGCGTTGTGGGCTATTACTTTTTGCATTTCCGCTCAAGCGGCCAACCCCAAGGTCGAGTTGCAAACCAATAAGGGCACGATCACCATCGAGTTGTTTCCGGACAAGACACCAGCAACGGTGGAAAACTTTCTTCGATACGTTAACAACGGCTTTTACAATGGCACCATCTTTCACCGAGTCATCGCCGGATTCATGATACAGGGCGGAGGTTATACCCAAACCTACCAGAAAAAAAAGACTGGCGTTGCAGTGGAGAATGAGGCAGAAAATGGCCTGCGTAATGAAATCGGCACAGTTGCTATGGCGCGCACCAACGATCCTCATTCGGCAACATCGCAGTTCTTCATTAACGTCGTAGATAATGCTTTTCTGAATTTCAGGTCGCCCACCGCGCGTGGCTACGGATATGCCGTGTTCGGCAAGGTCATCCGGGGGATGGATGTGGTAAATGCCATCGCGAAAGCGCCAACCGGTGCAGCGGGCCCTTTTCGCCAGGACATTCCCGTCGAAATGGTTACAATCTTGCAAGCCCAACAAATCGGAAAAACCCAATGAGCACACAAATCAGACTCAGCACATCGACAGGGGACATTGTTCTTGAACTCAACGAAGAAAAAGCACCGACTACTGTGGAGAATTTTCTCCAGTACGTCGACAGCGGTTTTTACGATGGTACTGTCTTTCACCGGGTTATTGACGGTTTCATGATCCAGGGCGGCGGATTCGAGCCCGGAATGAAGCAGAAGCGCACCCGTGACCCCATTTCCAACGAAGCGGCCAACGGCCTCAAAAACGATGAGTACACGGTCGCTATGGCACGCACCTCTGATGTCGACTCAGCGACTTCACAGTTTTTCATAAATGTGGCGAACAATGACTTTCTGAACTTCTCTGCCCCGACGCCGCAAGGCTTCGGTTATTGTGTATTCGGCAAGGTAGTAGAAGGACAGAACGTAGTCGATAAAATCAAGTGTGTCGAGACCGGCTCGAGTGGATTTCACCGTGACGTCCCGATGCAGGACGTCATAATCGAACGCGCTGAGCGCGCCTGAGGTTCTGGATACCGGCACGTGACCGATTAAAGAACCTTGGCCGGTTGTCACTGACCATGGCTTCGAGCGTTTTTATATCGGATCTTCATCTTGCTGCTGACCGCCCACAAAGCACCCAAACACTGCTGGATTTTCTAGCTGATCGGGCAAGACGGGCAGATCAACTCTTTATACTCGGTGATTTGTTTGAGTATTGGGTTGGTGATGAGGCGCTAGGGGACCCGCTGCCTGCACAAGTTGCCAGTGCACTGCGCGAAGTTGCATCCAATGGCACGGCTGTGTCCTACATGCACGGCAATCGAGATTTTTTAATTGGTGAGCAATTCGCAAGGGCTGCCGGATTGCGCCTTTTACCGGACCCGTTCATGGTTAAACTATACGGGGTGCCAACTTTGCTTATGCACGGCGACACGCTGTGCACCGGTGACACTGAATACCAGGAATTCCGCAAAGTCGTGAGAAATCCGGTATGGCAGTCAGAGTTTCTTGCCAAACCGCTCGCCGAGCGCAAAAAACTCGCTGAGGCGGTTCGCGCTGAGAGCGAACAGGCCAAGCAGGTCAAGTCAATGAGCATTATGGACGTATCAGTCGATGCTGTCGAAGCGGTGTTCCGTGAGCACGGGTATCCTCGCCTGATCCACGGTCACACTCACCGCCCTGCAACTCATCATCATGTCGTCGACGGGCAGCGGTGCGAACGTATCGTTCTCGCTGATTGGTATCACGCAGGCTCTTATCTGCAGTGCGACATTGACGGTTGCAGTACCATTGCTATCAACTAGCACTGCGAAAACTGGCTGCTAAATCAAGGACAGGCCACGCTCCAGGTCCGCCTTTAAGTCGTCGACCGCCTCAAGCCCAACAGCAAGTCGCAGCAAACCTTCGCTGATTCCGGTGGCAGCGCGCACTTCCGGCTGTATTCGGCCGTGTGTCGTACTTGCCGGATGTGTGATGGTGCTCTTTACGTCCCCAAGGTTGGCCGTGATCGAAATCATTTCTGTCGAATCGATGACCTTCCAGGCCTCGTGGCGGCCACCGGCAACTTCAAAAGAGATAATGCCGCCGCCCAACTCCTGCTGGCGCATCGCCAGCTCGTGCTGCGGATGAGACGCTAGGCTGGGGTAGAAGACGCGGTTGATGCGAGGGTGGCTTTCCAGCCATCGCGCAACCTCTTCGGCGGCTCGCGAATGGGCCTGCATTCTGAGTTTGAGCGTCTCGAGCCCTTTCAGTATGACCCATGCATTAAACGGCGAAAGTGACGGACCTGCGCTTCTAAGGAACGCGATCATCGGTTCCTGGATGACTTCCCTGGGGCCGAGCACGGCGCCGCCGAGCACCCGTCCATGGCCGTCGAGATACTTGGTTGCCGAGTGAACCACAATATCGGCACCCTGCTCGATCGGCCGCTGTAGGGCTGGGGTACAGAAACAGTTATCGATAACAAGCCTCACGCCAGCATCACGAGCGATTAAAGACAACCCCGCAATATCAACAATCTCAGTCAGAGGATTGGAGGGCGTTTCAACAAAAAATAGACGGGTATTTGGACGCAAGGCGGCATGCCATTGATCCATTTGTGTGGGCTCGACAAAAGTTGTATCCACGCCAAATCGCTTGAGAACACCATTGAACAGTTGAACAGTTGCGCCAAAAATACTCCTCGATGCCACAACGTGATCGCCTGCCTGCATCAAGCTCATGACAACACCTAGGATGGCCGACATACCGGACGCTGTAGATACGCAGCATTCTGCGCCTTCCAGCGCTGCCAACCGGTTCTCCAGCATTTGCACGGTCGGGTTGGTGTAGCGGGAATACACCATACCGCCATCCTCACCACTAAAGCGCTGGGCCGCTTGCGCGGCATTATCAAACACGAAACTTGAAGTCAGATACATGGCTTCGGAATGTTCATTGAACTGACTTCTGGTAATACCTGCGCGCACCGCGAGAGTTTCAAAAGCAGGCTCATTACTAATCATTTTGTCCCTTTCCCGTTTGCTGCGCGCATCCCGTGCCTGATTTCAACCCCCATTCCGAAACAGCAGGCCAGAAAAACAAAAAACCCGCTGGCTTTCGCTAAGCGGGTTCGGCGGGCGACGCGCTTTAGCAGTATTTGTTAGGCGCCCGCAAGCTGTTCATCAAATCGGCGCAGGGGGGTACGTTAAGGGCTAGGCAGGCCTTTGTCAATATGTGCTTGCCGCTCAGCGACTTGTGGCGAGGTTAAGGTCCAGTTGTGCGGCGATTGCCTCACGGCGCGCCAGCTCGCCATCGTTGCGAGCCGCGTCGATGTTCGCGAGATACTCGGGCGTCACATCACCGGTCACGTACTCGCCGCTGAAACAGGAGGTTTCGAAGCTTTCGATGGCCGGGTTCACCGAACGACAATCTTCGACCAGTGCATCCAGATCCTGATAAATGAGACGATCAGCCCCGATCTCGCGGGCAATCTCGGCCTCGCTTTTGCCATAAGCGATCAGTTCCCGGGAAGTCGGCATATCAATGCCATACACGTTTGGATAACGAACCGGCGGTGCCGCAGAAGCAAAAAAGACTCTACGCGCTCCAGCTTCCCGGGCCATCTGCACAATCTCGCGGCTGGTGGTTCCTCGCACAATGGAATCGTCGACCAACAGGACATTCTTGCCTTTGAATTCCATGTCGATCGCGTTTAGTTTTTGCCGCACCGACTTCTTCCTGACCTCCTGGCCCGGCATAATAAACGTCCTGCCGATATAACGGTTCTTTATGAACCCCTCGCGATACGATACTCCGAGTCCGTCGGCCAGTTCCATCGCCGATGGTCGGCTCGAGTCGGGAATCGGGACGATCACGTCAATTTCCAGATTTGCATGCTCGCGTTTAACTTTTTTCGCGAGGCTCGCGCCCATGCGCAGTCGTGTCTCATAGACAGAGATTCCGTCGATCACCGAGTCAGGTCGGGCCAGGTAGACGTACTCGAAAATGCAAGGACAATGCATTGTCTGGGTGGCGCACTGACGGCTGTGAAACACGCCGTCGAAATCAATGAGGACGGCTTCGCCCGGCGCCACATCTCGGACCAACTCAAACCCAAGGACATCGAGCGCGACCGTCTCGGAAGCCACCAGATATTCGGGTCCTTGTTCTGTTCGAGATAAACCGAAGACCAATGGCCTGATGCCGTACGGATCACGGAATGCGAGTAATCCGTAGCCGGCAATCATCGCCACCACGGAATAAGCACCTTTGATGCGGCGGTGCACGCCAGCCACAGCTTCAAAAATGGTCTGCGGATCGAGTTTGTGATCCACGCACGCTTCCTGGAGTTCATGCGCCAAGACGTTGAGCAAAATCTCCGAATCAGAGTTGGTGTTAACGTGACGAAGGTCCTGGCGAAATAACTCGTGCTTGAGTTGTTCCGCGTTAGTCAGATTACCGTTGTGTCCCAGCACAATTCCAAATGGCGAATTGACATACATTGGCTGAGCCTCAGCAAATGAACTGGCCGAACCGGCAGTAGGGTAGCGGCAGTGGGCAATACCAGCATTCCCCGAGAGATAACGCATATTGCGGGTGCGAAACACATCGCGCACCAACCCGCTACCCTTGTGCATCTGGAAGTTATCACCGTCGGCGGTGACGATTCCAGCCGCATCTTGGCCCCGATGCTGCAGCACCTGTAGCCCGTCATAGAGCAGCTGATTTACCGGTGATCTAGCCACCGCACCAATAAGTCCGCACATGTTTATCTCCCCAGCTACCCCGTCCAAACGCTACGGGCGCTGCATCCCGTACTCGAGAAAGCGCGTATCACCGATTCATCCGCTGCTGCACCCCATCGGGCAACCGTGGCTGCATCCAAGAGGCCATCGTTTCCAGTGGGTACCTAAAAAAAGCATCGCGCCAGTAGCGTTGTTCGGGCAGCGGCGTAAGGCCCGCAACGAGAACCAGCACGACTGCCACAAGCACACCCCGCGCCAATCCGAAGAATGCGCCAAGCGCGCGGTCGGTGCTCGTCAAACCCGTCATCCTGACCACTTTGACTACCTGAAGCGACAGAAGACTGAACAGCATTACACAAGCAACTAATACCAATACGAAGCTGAAACCGAGGCGGATTCCCGGCTGAGGAATCGGCCCTGACAACCAGCTCGCAACCAATGGAGAACCATACTTGGCAACAAAGAAAGCACCGATCCAGGACGCCAGCGACAACACTTCGCGCACCAGTCCACGAATCACGCTGATAAACATGGACACCCCTAGTATTAGCAAAAAGACGTAGTCAAATATCGTCATGCCGGATGCTCAGCCCACGTGAAGGCGGAGAACGTACCACACAGGATTTACCGCTTCGCCACTTGTAAACTCAATCAGTCAATCTGACGATAGCAGGCTCCCCGTACGTCAGCTTGCGTGCCTTTAGACGTTGACTCGCTTCTTCTGCGGCTGAACGTGTTGGATATGGGCCCACTCGTACCCGGGTGCGGTTGCCACCCGAAGTCGACACGACCTCGGTGTAGGCAGAGAAGCGGTTCTCACGCACCGTGGCCGCCAGCCTCGACGCGTTTTCTGCGTTGGAAAAGGCTCCAAGTTGCACAACGAAACGCTCTTTAGCAGCAACAGTCGAGGGTCCGTTCTGAGAACGCGTGACAGGCTTTTCTTCAACCGCTGTCAAACGCCGAGCTGGCTCTGAATCTTCGCGCGCTGTATCGGCCTGCTTACCGGATTCCAGCTTTGCCACGGCCTCCGCGCCGGATGGCTGTACCGGTTGGAAGCTCAACGGCTCTGGCTCCGCCACCAGAGTCCCATCGGAAGCATCGACGTCAGGAGAAGGTGGAGATATGTTGATCGCGATGTCCTGAGATACAGGTTTAGGCTCGTTGTCGAGTACCATCGGGACAAAGACAACAACGAATACGACCAAGGCGATCGCGCCCACCAGCCGTCTACGAGCCCGTTTTCTCAACTGCAATTCTTCGCTGCTTATCGCCTTGGCCATGTGTATGCGAGCCCGTTCAGAACCCTGCCAGTGTTCTTAAAGCTTCGCTCGATTTCAAGGCTTCGCTCACCGTGTAGAACGACCCGAAGACGAGGATTCTATCATCCTTACGGGCCACCTCTTGCGCCGCAGCGAGGCCATTGGCAACATTGCCGAACAGGTCCACCTGAACATCGTCCCTTACTCGATGCACAGCCTGTTCGAGTTGCTTGGTAACCGCTGCTCGTGCGATCGGAAGGCCACAGATAAACCAGCGATCAACTTGCTCAGCCAGTGTCGATACGATCTTGTCGACTTCCTTGTCCTTCAAGATACCGAAAACCGCTAGCGTTTTACCCTTACCAGGTGTGCCAAGCAAATTACGCGACAGGCAAACCGCCGCCGCTGCATTGTGCGCCACATCAAGCACGACCAGCGGGCTCGTTGGCAACAGCTGAAATCGGGCGGCGGCACGTGCATCCAGCAACCCGTTGCGCAGCGCCGCCATATCGACCGGCAATAGTTCATGCAAGCTGCCAACGCATTCAATTGCGGCCGCTGCATTGTCGAGTTGGTTTTCCCCGCGCAGCGCTGGAAACGGTAACCCGGGCTTCTTGCCTGCGCAGTTCCAGAATTGCCAGCCATTGTCATTGCGCCGATAGCCAAAATCGCGCTCAACCAAATGCAAGTCGGCACCGATTCCGTTTGCGTGTTTGATCAAGGACGCGGGGGGATCATTGTCGGCGCAAATTGCAGGCCGGCCAGTCCGAAAGATACCGGCTTTCTCGAATCCGATCGCCTCACGATCGTCTCCCAGATATTCAACATGATCAATACCCACGCTCACCACAAGCGAACACGCCGGTTCAAAAATGTTCACGGCATCTAGCCGACCTCCCAGGCCAACCTCGAGTATTGCGACGTCGACGCCGGAAATGCAGAAGATCAGTTGTGCAGCGAGCGTGCCGAACTCGAAATAGGTCAGCGGGATATCACCACGAGCTGCCTCGACCTGTTCGAATGCCTCAATGAGCTCGGCGTCGGCCGCCATGCGCCCATTGATGCGAACACGCTCGTTGTAGGTCAGTAAATGGGGCGACGTATAGACGCCGGTGGCATAGCCCGCACTGCGATAAATGGCTTCGAGCATCGCGCAACTCGAACCCTTGCCATTGGTCCCGCCGACCAGAATCACCGGAAATTCCGGGCTCAATCGCATACGTTCGCGTACCTCACCTATCCGTTCGAGGCCCAGCTCGATAATGTCTGGGTGTATGCGCTCGATGCGATCAAGCCATGAGGGGAGAGAGCACGTCGTTGCCAGCGCCATAGAGAGGATTCAATTGATGGTGAGCGATGGCTGAACAGAGGCCGACAGCGAAAAGATGGAGGATCTTCAGGCGGGTGCAACACGCATCAGCAGAGCAATTAGATTTGCCAGTCTGTCGCGCATATTGCGCCGATCGACAATCATGTCTATGGCTCCATGCTCGAGGAGAAATTCGGCACGCTGAAAACCCTCCGGCAAAGTTTGCCGCACCGTTTGCTCTATGACACGCGGTCCGGCAAATCCAATGAGGGCGCCGGGCTCGGCAACGATGACGTCACCGATAAGCGCAAAACTTGCTGATACACCGCCCATCGTTGGATCCGTCAGGACTGATATGAAAGGCAATCGCGCCGCCGACAACCGGGTGAGCGCCGCCGTCGTCTTGGCCATTTGCATCAGCGACGTGAGACCTTCCTGCATGCGAGCGCCACCACTGGCAGAGAAGCACACTAGCGGCAGATTGTTCTGGCAGCAGGTATGAACACCGCGCACGAAACGCTCTCCCACTACAGAACCCATCGAGCCTCCGAGAAAACGAAACTCAAAGGCAGCACAAACCACGGGCACTTCCTTGATCGTACCTTGCATGACCACCAAGGCATCGTCCTCCCCAGTTTCGTTTTTTGCCTGAGCCAGACGATCCTTATAGCGCTTGCTGTCCACGAACTTCAAAAAATCCATCGGCCTGACGTCGGCCCCGATCTCATAACGGCCCTCCGGATCAAGGGTCAGATCAATTCTTTCGCGCGCACCGACGCGGTCATGGTGGTTGCATTTGGGACAAACAGAGAGATTTTTTTCCAGTTCTGCACGATACAGGACGGTCTCGCAATTGGGACACTTGCTCCACAATCCTTCCGGCACGGCCTTGCGCGTAGTAGCCGAGCTGCGCTGGATCTTCGGTGGCAACAGCCTTTGCAGCCAACTCATCTTCGTGACGACCACTTCATTGTTATGGGCTATCCATGGCTTGGCGGATCTCGCTAATGAGTGCACTAGCACGCGCCACAACTTCCTCCGGGGCTGCCTTCTCGATTTCCTCTACCAGACGGCTTCCGATGACCACGGCGTCCGAAAGCGCTGCGACCGACTTCGCCGTTTTGCCATCACGGATACCAAAGCCCACGCCTATTGGCAAATTAACGTGCGCACGAATACGCGGGATTTTTTTCGCTACTTCGGAGAGATCGAGATTAGACGCTCCGGTCACACCTTTCAGCGACACATAATAGACGTAGCCACTAGCCGTTCGAGCGACCTCGTCCATCCGTGATTCAAGCGTGGTTGGCGCCAAGAGAAATATGGAATCGAGTCCACACGCCTTGAGCTGTTTCGTCAGTTCGCCACTTTCCTCAGGAGGGTAGTCGACCACCAGAACACCGTCGACCCCGGCTTTACTTGCCTGTCGCGCAAATTCACCATATCCCATTGACTCGACAGGGTTAGCGTAACCCATCAACACAACCGGCGTAAGCTCATCGTTTTGGCGAAACTCCGCAACAATCTGCAGTACGTCGCGCAAACCAACGCCTTGCTTCAGAGCGCGTTCGCTGGAGCGCTGGATCGTTGGTCCGTCCGCCATTGGGTCCGAAAAAGGCACTCCTAATTCGATGATATCGGCACCGGCCTTCACCAGTCCGTACATGATTGCCGTGGTCGCCGGTAAGCTCGGATCACCGGCCGTAACGAACGGGATCAATGCGTTCTTCTTAACCGAGCGAAGTTTCTCAAATGTTGCACTGATTCGCGACATGTTTACGAGGTCATCAATGCGCCGATCGGTGCCCGCAATCCACTTATATTCCCGCAGTCATGCCCAGGCCGGACCAAGCGGTTACAGGGTGATCCCCGACGCCTGGGCAACCGTGTGCATATCCTTGTCACCCCGTCCGGACAAATTCACTAACAGCACCGCTTCCTTAGCCATCTTTGGTGCAAGTTTCATTGCGTAAGCAACCGCGTGCGCAGACTCAAGCGCCGGCATGATACCTTCAGTGCGCGTGAGCGTGTGGAATGCTTCCAGGGCTTCCTGATCATCCACCGCGACATACTCAGCGCGACCACTGTCTTTCAACCAGGCGTGCTCGGGCCCAACCCCAGGGTAATCGAGACCCGCCGAAATCGAGTGAGTTTCGGTAATCTGACCGTTTTCGTCCTGCATCAGATAGGTTCGGTTGCCGTGCAACACACCCGGCCTGCCGGCACATAGGGTCGCTGCGTGCTTCCCGGAGCTGATTCCGTAACCAGCTGCCTCCACTCCGATAAGACGAACCGCCTTATCTTCAATGTAGGAATAAAAGGCGCCCATAGCGTTCGAGCCGCCTCCAACACAGGCAATAATGGCATCAGGCTGGCGGCCAACTTCTTCAGGCATCTGCGCGCGCAATTCACGGCCCACCACCGAATTGAAGTCGCGCACCATCATCGGATAGGGGTGAGGACCAGCGACAGTGCCAATAATGTAAAAGGTGTCTTCGACGTTGGTTACCCAGTCACGCATTGCTTCATTCAATGCATCCTTGAGCGTTTTCGATCCACTTTCTACTGGCCGAACCGTGGCGCCAAGCAGCTTCATACGGTAGACATTGCTTGCCTGCCTCTTGACGTCCTCCGATCCCATGTAAACGACGCACTCCATACCATAGCGCGCCGCCACCGTTGCCGAGGCCACTCCATGCTGACCAGCACCAGTTTCGGCGATGACTCTCTTCTTCCCCATGTGACGAGCCAGTAACGCCTGACCAACCGTATTATTTATCTTGTGTGCGCCGGTATGATTGAGATCTTCTCGTTTCAGCCAAATTTGCGCCCCACCCACTCTCTCGGTCAGCCGTTTGGCGAAGTACACTGGGCTGGGCCGACCAACATAGTGCTTGAGTTCGTACTCGAACTCACTGAGAAAGTCCTGATCTTTACGCAGGCGCTCGTAGCTCTCTCGCAGTTCCTCCAGTGCGTGGACCAACGTTTCGGCAACGAAAACACCACCGTAGGCGCCGAAGTGACCGCGCTCATCTGGGAGATTGTAGGCTCGAAGAGCCTCATACATCTGCATCTCTCACTCCTCGAATGAAGGCGGCCATCAGGGCCGCGTCTTTTATTCCTTTTTCAGCCTCGACTCCGCTGCTCACGTCAACAGCCCATGGGCGAACCTTATGGATCGCCTCTGATACGTTGTCGGGATTCAGTCCGCCAGCAAGAATCACTGGCAGTGGTAACTGGCGCGGGACCAGATCCCAGTCAAACACGGCGCCGGTGCCGCCGCGAGCACCTTCGACGAACGTATCCAGCAAAAGTCCTCTGGCCGAAGTGTAGTCGCGCGCGTATTGTAGCAAATCCATTTCCGGCCTTACCCGCAGCGCCTTGATAAATGGTAGGCCGAAACCACTGCAGAATTCGGCTGGCTCGTCACCATGAAACTGCAACAACGCCGGCCGAACTTGTTGAATCGCGTTTCGCACCTCGTCGACAGAGGGGTTAACCAGCAACGCCACCGCAGTAACAAACGGCGGCAAGGTATCCACGATCCGTCGCGCTTGCTCATTCGATACGAAACGTGGGCTGTGACGATATAGAACCACGCCAATGGCATGAGCACCGAGGCGAGCAGCAGCCAGCGCGTCTTCGACGCGCGTTACTCCACAGAACTTGACAGCAGTCGGCATTTGCAATTCAACAGTCAGATAAGCCCGACGCCGCGAGAACAGCGTCTGGCATTGTAGTCGGCGAAACCAGTGGCAGCCCCCATTGCATGCCATAGTCGACAGACCACAAATACAGACCATTGGCCGCCATTGTCGGTGCTGCCAGCCGGCGATCGCGCCCCTCGAGAATACCCCGAATCCATTTTTGGGACTGGCGTCCGCATCCAACATAGATCAGCGAGCCAACAATGTTTCTGACCATGTGGTGCAAAAACGCGTTTGCGGTCACGTCGAAACAAAGCAGATCACCTCTTCTCGATACTGACACCTCGCGAATCACCCGTAGCGGGTGCCTCGCCTGACACTCTGCGGCGCGAAAGGCGCTGAAATCGTGTTCGCCGACAAGCGACTGGGCGGCAGCGTGCATGAGGTTTTCATCGAGCGGAGAATGGAACCACCCAACGTGGTTGGTGAAAAGGCCGGGGCGCTGGGGACGGTTCAACAGGAAATACTTGTAGCGTCGCGCGGTTGCCGAAAAACGCGCGTGGAACGTCTTATCAACCTCACAGGCCCAGATGACACTGATGCCGGGGTCGAGCGACGCATTCACCCCGCGCGTCCAAGCACTCAAGGGGCGTTGCACATCGACCTCACAGTGCACTACCTGGCCGCAGGCATGGACACCGGCATCGGTACGCCCGGCACAAATCGTCAAAACTTTCTTTCCGGCGATGTCGGCGAGCGCGTATTCCAGCACATCCTGGACGCCACAGCCAGTCGGTTGAGTCTGCCAGCCACAGAAGGCGGCGCCATCATATTCGAGCCCAAGCGCCAAGCGCATATACGGTTTTCCACCGTCTCGCGTTTTGTCAGCGACTGACAACAACGCTCAGCACAACGGATCAACCGAGCGTTTAGTCGAGGGAGGCCAGAACCGACTCGGCGGCTGCTTTTTGTTCGGAATCACCTTCAGAAATCACTTCCTGCAGGATTTCCTTCGCGCCGTCGTTGTCGCCCATTTCCTGATAGGCCTTGGCAAGATCAAACTTGGTTTGGACTTCGTACCATTTTTCATCCTTGCCTGACCCCCCGGTCTCGTTGGTTGTCGTCCCGTCCATGTCAAGGCTGATACCCGACAAGTCTAATGCCGGCATTTCAGACAAGGTGTCGTCCGACGATTCCTTAGCCTCCTCGGCGCTGCCGGAGCCAAAAGAGATACCCTCTATATTGAAATCCAGGCCAGGGTCTTCCATGGGTGCGCTCGCCTGCTTTTCTGGTGCTTCTTCACTAGTGCCTTCGGCATCGAGCATCGGCAACTCTGCATTCAGGTCGAGATCTGTCGCCGTCAGCCCCGCGTCGGTCATGTCAATTTCATCCGACGGCGCTTCTTCATCAAACGATCCTTCCGCAGTGGTGTCGGGGTCAACGACTGATGAATCCTGAAAATCAGCGGTGGACGACGGATCGAAGTCCGTGGGGCTGGTCGACTCAGCGTCGTCACCGATTCCAACCTCAAAATCGAGGCGGCTGCTCGTGGGTGAGGTGTCTTCAGCCTCGCTATCAGCCGCATCAGCGTCGTCTGACTTACCCTCGGCATATTTTGGGTCAGCCGGGTCGATAGAGTAACCAAGTCGCAACACGCGCTGCCAGATTTCGCCCTCGCCTCCAGTGCCTTGCTGTACCTGCTTGGCAAGTTTCTCAAACGCTTCCTTGTCCTTGCGCCTGGCGTAGATCTCCAACAGCTTGGCGTGGATCTCAAACTGCGCCGGATTTGTTGAAAGTGCCTCCTTCAACAACTCTTCGGCTTGTGCATCGCGACCGTACGCAAGGAAGATTTCCGCCTCTTCGAGCGGGTCGACTTCGTCTGCACCCCCGCGTTGCGATGCTAATCCCACATCGGTGTCGTTTGGCGCGAAAGTGCCAGCTGCAGCCGCAGATGCTTGGGCAGGCGCAACCTCTTCAGAACGGGGCCTCGATTCGCGTTTACGGGCACGCAAACGCGACACACCGAATGCGATCAATAGCAACACCACCAGCGGCACAGCAAGCAGATACGGCCGCTCGAGCGCCTGGTCGAGCAAACTTGGAGCAGGAGGCGGTGGCGGAGGCCGTCCAGCGGGCTTCTGCGCCGCCGCCGCAGGCGCTTTTGCCGCGTCGCCAGCCGGAGCTGCGGGCAATGGTGTCGGCGATTGCGCCGTGCTCGATTCGCCAGTGGTCGCCACTGCCGCCTGCTCCGTCCCGGCGGGCACCTCTGGCTTTGCCAACGTTGGCTGCTCGCCAGCTGGTGTCGCTTCGCCTGGCGCTTCACGCGGCAAATCGGGCGCAGCCGTTGGGGCGGCTGGCGCTTGTGCCGTCCCAGCTTGGGACTGCAACTGAGCCATATCCTGGCTCTTCACTTCAGCCAGCTTTCGCAAATCTTCGATGATCTTTTCCAAGCGAGCAACGCGCTCAGTCGACTCTGTTAACGCCCTCTCGCTTGCCACCAACTTTTCCTGAAGCGCTCGGACTTCTCCAGCACCGCCTTGGCCCGCTGTACCCGGTTCACCCTTCGACAGCCTGACGACTTCCGACGGTGCTTCGGACGCGGTTGGGGCCTGCTCCTGCACTTTCGGCGTTACCGTTCCAACGGCAGCCTGCTGGGCAGGTTGCTCCGTAGCCAAGGGCAGTTGTGACGCGGCTATTGCGACACGCTCTCGGTAGGCTCTCCAGTCTTTATACTGGGCGCGCACTTGCTCGAGCGCCTGCTGCTGAGGAACACTGCCATATTCGGCCGGGTCAGGAAGACGAATGATCTTTCCGGCGCGCAACCGGTTCATGTTGTTGCCGGAAAACGCCTCCGGGTTGTTACGAAACAATACCACCAGCACCTGTTCCAAGGTGACCCCGGCCGGTTTGTTCGCAAGCGCGATCTCCGAGAGGGTATCACCGCGTATCACGCCTATCAGCGAACCCATGTCGCCGATTTGTGTTTCAGCCGCGACTGATCCTGTTGGCTGGTCTGATGTTGACACGCTCGGGCTGGTCGTGAGGAGGGTCGGGGCCGAGCCGCCTATGGTTTCAACGGGACCCAACTCGGTCTCCTCGAGTTCTTGTAAGGCGGTCACGGTTACCGAATCACTCGTCGGTTCGCCGTTCGTATCCGCGGCACTCACCGTGTCCGCGCCCGTTTCCTCGGGCAGCGGCTGCGGCGTCGGCGCATCGGGCAGACTTGCAGCGCTTGTTTCAGCACCGGCGGGGGCAGCATCAGCTTTCTTCGGCTCTTCGACACTCTTATCGGCGCGGCGACGCTCGCGCTCGGCCACAATAAACGGCGGATCAATAAATGCCGTGTATTCTCGGCTCACGCGTCCCGAGGACCATGTCAATTCGATCAAAAGGTCGACGACAGGCTCGTTGATCGGCGCCGCAGAGGTAATTGTAAGGACTGGCCGCTCACCATCCTTGACAAGTGCAACGGCGAGTCGCGAGACGATCCCGCTATAGACAAGCCCCGCCGCTTCGTAAGCACTCGGGGAGGCCAAACGCGCTGCCAGCGAAGGCAGCTCACTGGGTGCGGCAGCCACGGATACTTCCGCACGCAACGGTTCTCCGAGCACTGATTTCACTTCCAGGCTTCCGAGACCAGCGGCGTTGGCGTGCAGGCCAAGCACCCCTATGATCGCCCCGCTGAGCCAGGCAGCCAAGGAATTCCGTATCAAAGCGCCCACCCTGAATTATGTTTTGGACTCAGCATTTAAAGTAACATCATGTAGTTAGATATGCAAGCTAACAATCGCTGTGGGTTTATCCCGTAAGCCCCTTTTTTTCAGTTGAAAATCTGTTTTACTGAAATGTTCTTACAGCCCTGATCTGTTACTGCTCCAAAATGATTCGCAGCATTCGGCGCAAAGGTTCCGCAGCACCCCATAGGAGCTGATCGCCGACGGTAAATGCAGTCAAGAACTCTCCCCCCATGGGTAGCTTGCGTAAACGACCAATCGGTATCGCCATTGTCCCGGTCACCGCTGCCGGAGAAAGTTGCCGCATGCTCTCTTCCTTGCGGTTTGGGACAACGCGAACCCACTTGTTAGCCTGATCCAGCAAACCTTCGATTTCCGATAGTGGCAAGTCACGTGCCAGCCTGAACGTTAACGCTTGGCTATGACATCGCATTGCACCAACCCGCACGCAAATTCCGTCGATCGCTATTGGATTTGCTTCGCGTCCGAGAATCTTGTTGCCCTCAGCGCTCGCTTTCCACTCCTCTCGGCTTTGACCATTCCCAAGGTCCTGATCAATCCATGGAATCAAGCTTCCTGCCAACGGCACACCAAACTGCCCCGCCGGAAATTGCGGGGAACACAATGCCTGCGCAACTCCCTGATCGATTTGCAATATAGACGCGGCCGGGTCGCCAAGCAGCCGGTCGACACTAGCAAAAGCAAAACCCATTTGTCTAACCAGCTCCCGCATATGCTGCGCACCCGCACCGGACGCCGCTTGATAGGTCATCGCTGTCAGCCACTCGACTAGTCCCTCGCGAAACAAGCCGTGCATCGCCAGCAGCATTAGACTGACCGTGCAGTTGCCACCGACAAAGTCTTTCGTGCCGCTGGCCAGTGCCTTGTTGATGCAATCCAGATTGACGGGGTCGAGAACAATTACAGCGTCCGAATTCATCCGAAGCGCAGATGCAGCATCGATCCAGTAGCCACGCCAGCCACCGCCACGTAGCACAGGATGAACCTTACGCGTGTACTCACCTCCCTGACAGGAAATGATCACGTCCATGCCGGCCAGTTCGTCAACATTATTTGCGTCTTTGATGACGGGTACTGATTTGCCAATTTCCGGCGCCACCCCGCCGGCCTGCGACGTGCTGAAAAAAAACGGCGTGATGAGATCAAAATCCGCTTCGGCACGCATTCGCTGCGTGAGGACGGATCCAACCATTCCCCGCCAACCAATGATTCCAACTTGCATCATTTCTTCCCTGTCAATCAGTGATTACGTTGCTCACCTGACAAAACTTGAGCCATCGCCCCCGCTCACTTTCCTAGCGCCTTGACTACCGCATCGCCCATTTCGGACGTGCCGACTTTGTTGGTTCCTGCCTGGTAGATGTCAGGGGTACGCAGCCCCTGCTGCAAAACGGCACGCACTGCCTTCTCAACGCGTTGCGCTGCTTCCTCCAAGCCAAACGTGTATCGCAACATCATCGCCACCGACAAGATGGTCGCCAGAGGATTTGCCAGATTCTTGCCCGCGATATCCGGTGCGGAGCCATGTACCGGTTCATACAGTCCTTTGTTCCCAGCATCGAGCGATGCCGACGGCAACATCCCGATCGAACCCGTCAGCATTGACGCCTCGTCAGACAGAATGTCACCGAACATATTGCCCGTCAGAATGACATCGAACTGTTTAGGCGCGCGCACCAGCTGCATCGCCGCATTGTCAACATACATGTGACTGAGCTCGATATCGGGATACTCCCCAGCCACTTCCGTGACGATTTCCCGCCACAGGATGCTGGTATCGAGAACGTTAGCCTTGTCAACGGAGCAAAGTTTGCGCTGGCGTTTTCCCGCGATCGTGAAAGCAACATGGGCAACACGGCGAATTTCCGATTCGCTATATTTCATCGTGTCGAATCCTTCGCGGTCGCCGCTGTCGGTGTTGCGTTGACCTCTTGGCTGACCGAAGTAGATATCGCCAGTCAATTCGCGAAGAATCATCAAGTCAAGATTTTCGACCAGATGATCTTTCAGCGAAGATGCGTCGGCAAGCTCCTTGTAAACCAGAGCGGGTCGCAAATTGGCAAAAAGTCCAAGCTCTTTGCGGATTCTGAGCAGACCTTGTTCGGGTCGTTGCGCTCGCGGCAATTGATCGTATTGCGGCCCGCCAACAGCGCCCAGCAGAACCGCATCGGCCACCTTCGCCAGCTCAAGCGTGGTTGCAGGCAACGGATCGCCGTGTTCGTCATAACCGGCGCCACCAATTGCTGCCTGCTCGATTCCAAAGTTAAGCCCGTTGCCCCGCAGCACTTCCAGGACTCTTAGGGCCTGTTTAATAATTTCCTTGCCGATACCGTCGCCAGGGAGAACTGCTATTTTCATCATCATCCTGTCTACTTGTAATCATGCAATGGGGGTAAGCGGCACACGAGGCCCTCTGAACACATGCATTTGATCATGCGCGGCACTACGCGGGCGATGCCCTAGGAATACAGCCAGGGCTGCCGCGCCTTATGTTTTTCTTCGAATGCCTTGATCTCGTCTGCATGTTGCAGGGTCAAACCGATTTCGTCGAGGCCGTTCAGCAAACACTGCTTGCGAAACGCATCGATATCGAATCGGAATACCTTGCCACCGTCCATGCTAGTGACTGCCTGCTGCTCGAGATCGACAACCAGCCGAAAACCTGGAAACGCTTCGACGTCGTGAAACAATTCATCGACCTCTCTCTCAGCGAGGACAATCGGCAGAAGACCGTTCTTGAGACTGTTGTTATAAAAGATTTCGCCAAAACTCGGTGCGATGACCACTTTGAAGCCATAGTCACCAAGCGCCCAGGGCGCATGCTCGCGCGATGAGCCACAACCAAAATTCTTACGAGCCAAAAGAATACTCGCGCCTTGGTAGCGGGGCTGGTTCAACACAAAATCCGGATTGGGCCGACGTGTCGAAATGTCCATACCGGGCTCACCATGATCAAGAAATCGCCAGGCATCGAACAAATTAGCTCCGAAACCGGATCTCTTGATCGACTTCAGAAACTGTTTCGGAATGATCGCGTCGGTATCGACATTGGCCCTGTCCAGCGGCACTACAATACCTTCGAGTCGGGTAAATTTTTCCATTGCGTGTCAGTACTTCGCCTGTTCATGGGATGGCGGGCTCCCCATTTGGGTACCCCTCACAGCATCGAGCGCACATCGACGAAATGCCCCTCAATCGCCGCTCCGGCAGCCATCGAGGGGCTGACCAAGTGGGTGCGACCTCCGGCGCCCTGCCTACCTTCGAAATTGCGGTTCGACGTCGATGCGCATCGCTCGCCCGCCTCAAGTCGGTCATTGTTCATCGCTAGGCACATCGAGCACCCAGGCTGCCGCCACTCAAATCCGGCCTCGGAAAATATCCGGTCCAGGCCCTCCTGCTCGGCTTGCTGCTTGACCGGCCCCGACCCCGGGACCACCATTGCCAACTTTACGTTTGACGCAACCCGTCGGCCCTTGATCACCTGCGCCGCTGCGCGCAAATCCTCGATTCTGGAATTGGTGCAAGAGCCAATAAACACCTTGTCAATCTTGATATCGGTGACGGCCATGTTCGGCTCCAGCCCCATATAAACGAGCGCGCGCTCCATGCCCTCGCGCCGTACCTCGTCGCGCTCTTTTTCCGGGTCGGGGATACGCCCGTCAACCGCAATAACCATTTCCGGTGACGTGCCCCACGTTACTTGCGGTTTTATCTGTGAAGCATTGAGCTTCACAACGAAGTCAAAAGGCGCGCTTGCATCGCTTTTCAAGCTGCGCCAGTAATCAACAGCACGGGCCCACATCTCGGCTTTCGGCGCAAATGCACGCCCCTGGAGATAACTGACGGTGATGTCATCGACGGCAACCATTCCGGCGCGCGCGCCAGCCTCGATCGCCATGTTGCACAATGTCATGCGGCCTTCCATCGACAACGCGCGCACCGCGCTGCCCCCAAATTCAATGGCGTAACCGGTTCCGCCGGCAGTACCGATTTGCCCGATCAAGGCCAGCGCAATGTCTTTCGCACTAACACCGCGCCCGAGGATCCCCTCAACTTTGACCAGCATGTTCTTCATTTTCTTTTGTACCAGGCATTGTGTCGCCAGCACATGCTCGACTTCTGACGTCCCGATGCCATGTGCCAGACAGGCAAAGGCGCCGTGCGTACTCGTGTGAGAGTCGCCACACACGACTGTCATCCCCGGTAGCGTCGCACCCTGCTCCGGCCCGATCACGTGAACGATACCCTGGCGCCGGTCGAGGAACGGAAAATAGGCCTTGGCTCCGAATTCGCGGATGTTGGCATCAAGCGTTTCTACCTGTAGGCGCGAAATCGGATCTTCAATGCCCCTATCCCAGTTCGTCGTTGGTGTGTTGTGATCGGCTGTCGCCACCACGGAGTCCGAACGCCATGGCTTGCGATGCGCCAGTTTCAGTCCCTCGAATGCTTGCGGGCTGGTGACTTCGTGAACCAGATGACGGTCTATGTAGATCAGCGCTGTGCCGTCGGCTTCGGTGCGAACAACATGGCTGTCCCAAAGTTTGTCGTACAGTGTCTGGGGCATCTGTCTTACTAGGGTCAGTATCCAGAGAAGTTAGTAAAGGCGAAATTATGACACACGGCCTCGCTAAATCCGCTGTGCCCAAAACACACCAAGCGGTACTAATGAAACTGCGGCAGGCTCTTGCGCACCACCAAAAGCGCAAGCATCGCTGCTGCCGCTGACAACGAAAATGTCATCGCCCCGCCGAGGGTCTCCCAAGCGTAGCCAGCGGCGACGGTACCGATCGCGCCGCCCGCACCATAGCCTAGGCTGGAGTACAGCGCCTGGCCACGTGACTGTAGCCGCCCCCTGAATACTCGGTGGGTAGCAGCCACACCAGCGGCATGAAACGCGCCAAACGTCATCGCATGCATCAATTGAGCAATCAACAGTATGGTCACACTGCCAACGCCCCAGGCAATCAATAAAAATCGGACGATAGCGAAACAGAAACACGCGACCAGAATCTGATCCAAACGCCAATAGCGCATTAGCTGCGGCAGCCAGATGAACAACACAATCTCGGCTATTACACCCAGTGCCCATAGCCAGCCTAATGCCGTCTTAGAGTAGCCCGCTTCAACCAGATAAATTGAGTAGAAGGTGTTATACGGCGCGTGCGCGACCTGCATTAGAAAGAATCCGCCGATCATGCCGATCACACCTGGCTTGAGTAACGCGGAGCCGATTGAACCTTTGTCTGGTTGATGGGACTTGGTCCGGTTGTGCGGTAGCGCAAATACCGTGAGAGCAGTAACAACCAGCAACAGCAAAATCACCCATTCAAGTATTCCAATGCCGTAGGCGTCGAACAGGTAACCGCCCGACACAACCACCGCGATGAAACCGATCGAGCCCCATAGGCGAACGCGGCCATAGACCCCCATCCGCGCGCGCAGCACTGTCATGGTGCTGGCCTCGACCAACGGCAGCAATCCTGACCAAAACAGGCTCCAAGTGACGAGCACGCCGAGCATCCCGAAGAAGCCCGGGTGGAGCAACAACCCGGCGGCCACAAACGGCGTTACAAATGCTACTGCCCGCTGGATACGATCTCGGGCGCGATAGCGGTCCGCAACCCAGCCCCAGAAATTGGGAACAAAAATCCGCGCCACGGGCCCGACAGCCATCAGGATTGCTATACCAAAGGGCTCGAAACCACGATTCTGCAAATAAAGTGCAAAGAATGGCCCGTAGGCGCCAACAAAGGCGAAATACCAAAGGTAAAAACTGGACAACCGAAAGTACAACGAGACACGAGCCATCGGTCACTACATCGGCGAGTCACGCAGGCTGCTGGCGCGGCAGCAGCGGCGTCAGGCCTCGTCAGCGTCAGGATTTTCCAGATAAGCGGCGGCGCGCAGCCGATCGATTGCCTCTTGCGAGGCCTGCGCCGGAATTTTAGGCGTGCTAGTTACCACATCACCGTTCTGTGCGCGGTGGCGCAAGGCGTGATCGGCCAGTATCAGCGCCAGCATCGCTTCCACAATGGGTGTTGCGCGAATACCCACGCAGGGGTCATGGCGGCCATGAGTATTGACGGTTACTGGATTTCCGGCTTTGTCGATCGAGCGTCGGTCAAGGCGAATGCTGGAAGTTGGCTTGACCGCGATGCTGGCGACGATGTCTTGTCCCGTCGAAATACCACCGAGGATGCCCCCGGCATTATTACTGAGAAAACCATCCGGTGACATCTCGTCGCTGTGCTCGGTACCTTTCTGTGAAATTGCCGCGAACCCGGCGCCGATTTCTACGCCTTTGACCGCATTGATACCCATCAGCGCATGAGCGATTTCGGCATCCAGCTTATCGTTGACCGGCTCGCCCCACCCGACCGGCACACCGGACGCAATCACCGTGATCCGCGCGCCGCACGAATCGCCGGCCTTACGCAATCGGTCCATAAAGGCCTCTAGTTCCGGGACAACGTCTGGATCAGGAGAGAAAAACGGATTCTTATCGACCGACTCCCACGACCTGAACGCGATCTCGATCGGTCCTAGTTGCGACATGTAGCCGCGGATCGTCACACCGTAGCGCTCGGATAACCACTTGCGCGCGATCGCACCGGCAGCGACGCGGACCGCAGTCTCGCGCGCTGACTGCCGTCCGCCACCTCGGTAATCACGGATACCGTATTTCTGCCAATACGTGTAATCGGCATGCCCGGGGCGAAAGGTCTCGGCAATATTAGTGTAGTCTTTCGAGCGCTGATCCAAGTTACGAATCAAAAGCATGATCGGTGTGCCTGTTGTCTCTCCTTCGAATACGCCGGAGAGAATCTCGACGCTGTCCGGCTCGCGCCGCTGTGTTACATGTCGAGACGTGCCGGGGCGACGCCGGTCGAGATCTCGCTGAATGTCAGCCGCACTCAGTTTCAACCCCGGCGGACAACCGTCGACAACACAGCCGATCGCTGGCCCATGGCTTTCGCCAAATGAAGTGATCGCGAACAGCTTTCCAATGGTGTTGCCTGACATATGGAACTCTTTGAATTAACGCGAGAAGTGTAGCACAGCGGCAAGCCGCAGACGGAATCCGGGTTAATAAGACCTGCCAAATTAATTTAAACTCGCGACTGTTTCCAGCTGATCGTCAATCACTTCGTATCCAGGCCCGCTCTGATGCGCCACTACCTTGATCTAATGCAGCACATCCTTGACGAAGGTGCCCGGAAGGCGGACCGAACCGGCACAGGTACGCTTAGTCTGTTCGGTGCCCAATTGCGATTTAATCTGCAACAAGGCTTTCCACTACTGACAACGAAAAAAGTCCACCTCAAGTCAATCATTCACGAATTGCTGTGGTTTCTGAAAGGCGAAACCAACATCGCGTACCTGAAACAGCACGGCGTCACCATCTGGGACGAATGGGCTGACAAGAATGGGGAGCTTGGTCCGGTATACGGCTATCAATGGCGTTCCTGGCCAGCACCGAACGGCCGGCACATCGACCAAATCAGCAGGGTGCTCAAGGAAATCCAGCGCAACCCCGACTCACGACGCCTGATTGTCTCTGCCTGGAACGTCGCCGATATTGATCGCATGGCGCTTGCCCCCTGCCACGCATTTTTTCAGTTCTACATCGCCGACGGCAAGCTGTCGTGTCAACTCTATCAGCGCAGTGCCGACTTTTTCCTGGGCGTGCCGTTCAATATTGCTTCGTATTCTCTGCTCACTATGATGGTCGCACACGTCTGCGGGCTCAAGCCGGGGGACTTCGTGCACACTTTTGGTGATTGCCACCTCTATCTGAATCACTTGGGACAGGCGCGCGAGCAGCTCTCGCGTCAGCCTCGTGTACTGCCGCGCATGGTGATCAATCCCGACGTCACTGACCTGTTCGCTTTTGGCTACGAGGACTTCAGCCTGGTTGGCTACGACCCCCACCCCGCGATCAAGGCGCCGGTGGCGGTGTGACTATAGGCGAAGGCGTCCGCTCGCAGCGAAATCCCCGGGTCACACTAATTGTGGCGATGGCGCGTAACCGTGTGATTGGTAAGGACGGTGCACTGCCGTGGCATCTTCCCGAGGACCTCAAACGGTTTCGCCGTCTGACCATGGGTCACCCTATCATCATGGGGCGCAAAACCTATGACTCGATCGGCCGGGCCTTACCGGGACGACGTAATATCGTCATCAGCCGCAATCCCGATCTGGCTATAGCAGGCGTGGACACGGTAACTTCACTTGAAGCGGCTTTGCAAGTCGCCGGGGACGCGAAAGATGTGTTCATCATTGGTGGTCAGCAAATCTATCGAGCCGCCTTGTCTCTGGCGGACCGCATTGAGTTGACATTAATTGGCCAAGACTTTGATGGCGACGTGCTTTTCCCCGAGATCGACACCAAGGAGTGGCGCGAGGGGCAACGCGACGCAGCGGAGCGCTCCGCGAGCGGTCTTCAATACGAGTTTATCCGTCTCGAGCGAAAAGCAAAATCGAAACTCGACTAATACGTGTCAGAGAGCCCCAGATGTTGGACCCTTTGCCAAGCTCGCCCTAGCACGAACTTACTAACGACGCTGCGGAAAAAATCGGAAGGTTTTGGCCTTCCGATTTTTGTCTGACCAATAAACACTAAACGAAGCGCACGTCAGGCAACGGGAAGCCGTTGAAGTTGCTGGCGTAGGCCGTTGTATAGGCGCCGGCGTTGGGGAAATAGATGAAGTCGTCATCCTGCAGACCAGCGGGGAGCATTTGATCCTTCATCAGCACGTCGACCGAGTCGCAAGTCGGGCCAGCGACGTGCCACGGCACCAGCGCGCCGCCGCGATCCGTCTCCAATTGGTATTGCAAGCCCTGAGTGCTCTCCAGCAGACCGCCGAACATGCCCGTGTCGAGATAAACCCAGCGCTCATCACCGCGCCGGGTAGTTCCAATCACCCTACATACAAAACAGGCCGAATCCGATACTAAATAGCGGCCGGGTTCGGCGATGACGCGGATGTCGTTACCGAGGTTCGCGATCGCCTCATTGACCACATCTCCAATCACCTCGACCGATGGAATTGGTTTGGTCAAGCGCACCGGAAAACCGCCACCGATGTTGAGCAGCGTCGGCGAAAGGCCTTTTTGACGCATGTCTCCAAAAATGCGCTCGGCGCTTTGGATGGCAACACGCCAATTCGCGGCGTTGCGGCACTGCGAACCGACATGAAAGGTTACGCCGCAGAGATCCGTGCCCAGTTGGACAGCCGCATCGATAATTTCGCTCACGTCGTGCAGCTTGGCGCCGAATTTCCCGGATAGCGGCCAGTCGCTACCGATATTCGGAGTGTCAATGCGCAAGTACAGTCTCGCCTGCGGCACAATCGAGTGAATCTTGCGCAGCTCCTCGACGCTGTCAAAAGCAAACCAGAGGACGCCTCTCTCCGCAGCGTGCTGAATGTACTGGCGCGCCTTGACCGGATTACTGTAGTGCACCTGGGAGGCGTCTACGCCCAAGGAGATTAGTAAATCAAGTTCTGCAGGAGACGCAATCTCAAATCCGGACCCGGCTGCGGCAAGAATCTCCACCACTCGCGGGTCGGGGTTCGCCTTGACCGCGTAGTGGGGACGCACTCGCGGCATGGCGGCAAGGAATCGGCGATACTTTTCCCGGATGATCTCCGGGTCGATCAGCAGAAACGGTCCGCTGTACCCGCCCTCCAGCGCACGGTGGACGTGGGCGAAATCGAGACGCCGCTCAGGGTGGGTGTCAAAATAACTATCGAAATCGGGCTGCGGACTTAGCGCGGCTCGCACGGTCATCGGTTGTCTCCTCGAATCAAACGGATTACAAACTGGACGTCAATCTGTACTGCGTTTGCTCCTGGAGGGTTTCCTCTCGCCTGTCATGATGACCCCCTTCCCAACAAAAGCCGGCCTAACTTACAGTCCTGAAAGGGAAAATCCCGAAAAAATCGAACGGCGAATTATAGTCCCCCGCCCGCAGGAATCAAGTACTTTTTTGGAGGAGATTGCGGGCTGCGCCGTGTTCAAATGCGCGGCAAGGTCACACCGGATTGTCGTTGGTATTTGCCGCCTCGGTCGCGGTAGGACGTCTCACAGACATCATCCGGCGCACATTGGAAGAACACGACCTGCGCAACCCCCTCATTGGCGTAGATCTTTGCCGGTAATGGCGTGGTGTTGGAGAACTCGAGGGTTACATAACCTTCCCATTCCGGCTCGAAGGGGGTGACATTGACAATAATTCCGCATCTCGCATAAGTTGACTTGCCGAGACATATGGTGAGCACGTCACGCGGTATCCGAAAATATTCGACAGTGCGTGCCAGGGCAAAGGAATTTGGCGGGATGATGCAAACATCGCCCTTGAAGTCGACGAAGGAACCAGCGTCGAACTGCTTCGGATCAACGATCGTCGAGTTGATATTAGTGAAGATCTTGAATTCGTCCGAGCACCGAATGTCGTAGCCGTAGCTCGACGTGCCGAAAGACACGACGCGCTCACCTCTGATTTCTTTGATCTGCTCGGGCTCGAATGGCTCGATCATCTGCTGTTCCCGCGCCATACGGCGTATCCACCGGTCCGACTTGACTGTCATATTGTTCCTTAAGCGTATGTCACTGACTCAGCATCAGCGAACTCGCGCAAAAGCAGAGTCACCGCCTGTTTCGTAGCGATCTAGGTATTCTGCACAACGATCTTCGGGAAAGCCGCACCGTAATCGCGCTTTTGCATAGCAATCTTCGCAGCCGCCCGGCGCGCCACTTCCTTGTAGATCTGACTGGTACCGCTGTCCGGATCCGACACCAGTGTTGGTCGACCCGAGTCGGCCTGTTCGCGAATGCGAATATCCAGCGGCAACTGACCAAGCAGCTCGACGCCGTAATCCTTGCACATGCGCTGTGCACCCCCTTCTCCGAAAATATGCTCCTGATGCCCGCAATTCGAGCAGACATGGATGCTCATATTTTCGACCAAACCGAGGATCGGCACGTTCACCTTCTCAAACATCTTCAGCGCCTTGCGGGCATCGATTAAGGCAATATCCTGAGGCGTGGTGACGATCAAGGCGCCTGTCACCGGAACTTTTTGCGACAGCGTCAATTGGATGTCCCCTGTGCCTGGAGGCAAATCGACAATCAGATAGTCGAGTTCTCTCCATTGCGTATCGCGCAGCAGCTGCTCCAGTGCCTGCGTCACCATCGGTCCACGCCAAACCATCGGCTGATCAACGTCAATCAGCACGCCGATCGACATCGCCTGCACCCCATAAGCTTCCATCGGTTCAATCGTTTTTCCATCGGTCGACTCGGGGCGGCCAGTCAACCCCATCATCATCTGCTGCGATGGTCCATAGATATCCGCGTCGAGCATGCCGACCTGTGCGCCCTCCGCGGCCAGGGCCAGCGCCAGATTCGCGGCTGTCGTCGACTTGCCCACGCCGCCCTTGCCGGATGCCACCGCAATCACATTCTTGATGCCGGGCAGCAGTTTCAGACCGGGCTGCGCCGTGTGCGCGACGATGTTGACCGCGACCGAAACCGAAACCGCCTCGATGCCAGGCAACGCCCTGAGCTTGTCCACAATCCCGCGCTTGATCCCCTCGGCAACGCTCTTTGCCGGATAGCCGAGGACAATATCCACGGTAATGGTGGCTCCGTCGACTTTGACCGCTTTGACCTCACCACTCGAGACGTAGTCTCGCTGCGTGGCCGCGTCAATCATTTGCGACAGCTCCGCTCGGATGCCTTCTTCAGTGTGTGCCACGATGACCTTCCCGTTGTGATGGCCGCCAATTCTAACGAAAACCCCGCGCCCGGACATTTTAGGCCGGAATGATTGTCAGGAAGTCACCCAACAACCCGATTTGCCACAAGCGCCGCGGACACGCTGCAGCACCTTCGATCGACATCTTCACCCGGGCGACGGACTGTTAGAATCGGGGCTTTTCGCCGCTCTGCCCTGATGCCGCGCCAGATCCTTGTCACCTCGGCCTTGCCCTACGCCAATGGCAGCATTCACCTCGGTCACCTGATCGAATATATCCAGACCGACATCTGGGTGCGGTTTCAGAAAATGCAGGGGCACGAAGTGCACTATGTCTGCGCCGACGATACCCACGGCACGCCGATTATGCTGCGCGCCGAGGCCGAAGGTATTAGTCCAGATCAGCTCATAGAGCGCGTGCATGGCGAACATACCCGCGACTTCGCGGGCTTTCATGTCACGTTCGACAATTACTACACGACCAATTCGGCTGAGAACCGCGCTTTCTGCGAGGACATCTACCTGCAACTCGACGCCAAGAAACTGATTGACCGCCGCTCGGTCGAGCAGTTCTACGATCCGGTCAAAAACATGTTCCTGCCGGATCGCTACATCAAGGGCGAGTGCCCGGTGTGCCACGCAAAGGACCAATATGGTGACTCATGCGAGGTGTGCGGCTCGACCTACGCGCCGACCGATCTGATCGACCCGTTTTCTTCGGTTTCCGGTGCAAAACCAGAGCGCAAAGCGTCGGAACATCACTTCTTCCGCCTCTCGGATCAACGCTGCGAGGCCTTTCTACGTGAATTCACCCAAGCCGGTGGGCGCTTGCAACCCGAAGCATCGAACAAAATGAAGGAGTGGCTCGGTGCGGAAGGCGAAAACAAGCTTTCCGACTGGGACATCTCGCGCGATTCACCTTATTTCGGTTTCGCCATCCCGGGCACTGACGGAAAGAAATTTTTCTACGTTTGGCTGGACGCGCCGGTTGGTTATTTCGGCAGCTTCGCCAATTACGTTTCAAAACAGAAAGCAGCTGGTAACACTATCGACCAGGATCTCTTTTTGCGCCCCGGCAGCGACACCGAGCTAGTGCATTTCATCGGCAAGGACATCCTGTATTTCCACGCCTTGTTTTGGCCAGCGATGCTGGGGTTCGCGGGTTATCGCACGCCAACCAAAGTGTTTGCCCACGGCTTCCTGACCGTGAACGGACAGAAGATGTCAAAGTCGCGCGGTACATTCATCACTGCCGAAAGCTACCTCAAACAAGGCTTGAAACCAGAATGGTTGCGCTACTACTACGCGGCAAAGCTCAACGCAACCATGGAAGACATCGACCTGAATCTCGATGATTTCATTGCCCGGGTCAACAGCGATCTGGTTGGCAAATACGTCAACATTGCCAGCCGATGTGCGGGCTTCATATTGAAACGCTTCAATGGGCATCTCGCCGCGACGTCAGCCAAGGAAAATCCAGTCATCGGCGAACTTCAGTCGCAGGCCGTCGCCATCGCTGCGCTTTATGACGCCCGCGAATTCAGTAAGGCGCTGCGCGAAGTAATGCTGTTGGCTGACAAGGCCAACGCCTTTGTCGACGCCTACAAGCCGTGGGAACTGGCGCGCGAAGAAGGACAGGAGAACAGACTGCAACAGATCTGCTCGGACGCGCTGAACATGTTCCGCTTACTGACCATTTACCTCAAACCCGTGCTACCAGTGGTGGCGGAAAACGTCGAGAAATTCCTCGGTATCTCGCCGCTGACGTGGGCTGACGCAGGGCCGCTCCTGCCGCGCGGGCATCAAATCAACAAGTACCAGCATTTGATAACAAGAGTAGATCGCAAGCAGATCGACGCACTCATTGCTGCCAACACCGAGAGTCTCGAGCCAACACCGCAATCGCACTCACGACAGCGCCACGCGCAGCATCAGGAGAAGCAGGTGGAGAAAAACATCCCGGAAGGTAAAATCGAGCAAGCGCAAATTATCACCATTGACGACTTCGCCAAAATTGATTTGCGCGTGGCCAAGATCGTTAGTGCTGAGCACGTGGAAGGCGCGGAAAAACTTCTCAAGCTCACGCTCGACATCGGCAGCGAAACCCGGCAGGTGTTCGCCGGCATCAAGTCGGCTTACGACCCTGACGCGCTCAAGGGCCGCATGACCGTCATGGTGGCCAACCTCAAGCCACGCAAGATGCGTTTCGGAGAATCGCAGGGCATGGTGCTTGCTGCCAGCGGCGACGGCCCTGGGATTTTCCTGATCTCGCCGGAAAGCGGCGCCGAGCCGGGAATGAAGGTCAAGTAACCACAATCAAACGGGCCGGTATTGAGCCTGATGAGCGCAGCGATCATTACACGGCGGCTATCCATTCGCGGAAAGGTACAAGGCGTCTACTTCCGCGATTCAATGCGGCAGCAAGCGCGGCGCTTCGACGTGACCGGTTGGGTGCGCAACCGCACTGACGGTAGCGTCGAGGCAGTGGTGTCCGGCGAACCAAAGGCGGTTAACAGAATCATTGAATGGGCTCGACACGGACCGCCAACCGCCAAGGTGACTGACGTTCAGGTGGAGGAAGCACAAGGACCCTTCGATAGCTTCGACTTCCTACCAACCGCTTGAGAAGCGATTACGGCTGGATGCGTAAATTCCGGGGCGGGGGTCAAGTACGCGAAACTGATATTGGACCAAGCAAAGGGATCGGCACAGCAGCCTTTGCACTAGTGATAGACAACCTGCACGTTCTCCGGCTCCAACCAACTTCCAAGTTCTGAAATCAGCGCGTCGTCGGGCCTGACTTTCCAGTCCTCGCCAAGATCAAAGTCAGCTTGTGCTTGCGCGCTCGTGTACGTGACGGACACCCGCAGACCACCATTGCGGTAGGGCTCCAGTAGCTGCTTGAGTTTCTTCGCATCGGACACGCCGTTCATCGCCAGCCGCAATACGCGACCGAAGCGTTCACGCGCTCCGGCCAAATCGTAGATGTGCTCCGCTGAAATACGCACAAACACGTTGTCTTCGCCAATATCGCCGCCGCGCCTGAAGCTGCGCACTTTCGCCTCTATGAGAACAACCGCATCCTCTTGCACCAAATTACGACACTTGTTAAACACGTCGTCGTAGATGACCACTTCCTGACTAGCGCAGCCGTCAGATATGATCAAGACCACCATGCGGCCGTTGCCGGCTCGCTGCGTCCGTATCGACTGGATCACGCCTGCCAGAAGTTGTTGACGCGCACCTTCGTCTGGTGAAGGCGGCTGAAAACCGTCGAGCCTGGAAGTGACAAACGAAGCAAACTCCTTCTCGTAGAACCGGAACGGATGGCCGCTGTAATAAAAACCCAGTGCCAATTTCTCGTTTTGCAGGCGCTGCCTCTCATCCCAAGGCGCCGCCTCCACCAGCGCTGCACCACCCATCTGTGCTGCGTCGTCCCCGAACAGGCTGACTTGTGACGCCGAGCGGCTTTCCTGCTCGGCTGCAGCCATAGCAACACCGACAGAGGCGAACAGGCGGGCGCGGTGAGGGTCAACCGAGTCAAAGGCGCCGGCGCGCACCAATGATTCAATCACCCGGCGGTTCACCAGACGGCGGTCGACGCGGCGGCAAAAATCGAACAAATCGATANNTCTTGCGCTCGCTAAAAATGTGCTCAATAGCAGACTGGCCCGTGCCTTTCACTGCGCCAAGCCCGTAACGGATGCGCTTGTAATCGACCGGCACGAATCTGTATTCGGATTCGTGAATGTCAGGTGGCTGGACTTCGAGGCCATTAGCTACAGAATCAGCATAGAGCTGTTGCACTTTGTCGGTATCATCCATCACTGCCGACAAGTTCGACGCCATAAATGCCGCTGGGTGATGTGCCTTGAAGTAAGCGGTCTGATATGCCACCAGTGCGTAGGCCGCGGCATGAGATTTGTTGAAACCATAGCCGGCAAACTTTTCCATCAGATCGAATATTTCGTTGCCCTTGTGCGCCGATAAACCATTCTTTGCCGCACCTTCCAGAAAGATGGTTCGATGCTTGGCCATTTCGTCAGGTTTCTTCTTGCCCATTGCGCGACGCAGTAAATCAGCACCACCGAGCGAATAGCCGCCGATTATCTGCGCCATCTGCATTACCTGTTCCTGATAGACCATGATGCCGTATGTTTCAGCGAGAATCGGCTCGACACGCGGGTCAGGATAGATTACCCGCTGGCGGCCGTGCTTGCGTTCAACGAAGTCGGGGATCAGGTCCATCGGACCGGGGCGGAACAATGCAACGAGCGCAATGATATCCTCGAAACGGTCCGGCTTAGCCCGCTGTACCAGGTCACGCATGCCGCGCGATTCAAACTGAAATACTGCTGTCGTGTTGCCATTGAAAAAGACCCGATAAGCGGCAGCATCATCGAGCGGCAGATCTTCTAATTTCAGGTCCGAATCTGGATCAAGACGGCGGATAAAACGCAGCGTCCAATCGAGGATCGTTAGCGTCGTCAACCCCAGGAAATCGAACTTAACCAGACCAATCTGCTCAACGTCGTCTTTGTCGAGCTGGGAAATCACACTCTCAGAGCCCGAGGCGCAGTACAACGGGCAGAAATCACTGAGCTTGCCGGGCGCGATCAACACCCCGCCGGCATGCATGCCGACATTACGCGTCAACCCCTCTAGTTGTTCGGCAAGCGCCAGCAGTTCGCCGGTCTCTTCGTCCGCCTCTTCGCGCTCCTTGAGCCTTGGTTCCATTTCGCGCGCCATTTCCAACGTGATCAAACGGCCTGGCTGGAACGGAATGAGCTTGGCGAGTTCGTCGGTGCGGCTGTAACTCCACTCCATGACACGTCCGACATCGCGAACCACGGCTTTGGCAGCCATGGTCCCAAAGGTTGCAATCTGC